>Ga0007866_1000124_pt1 | contig 21262 bp, 33 predicted proteins | sample CryBogCBH18Jul07_FD_71223 | JGI IMG/M metagenome (GOLD analysis project Ga0007866, IMG submission 71223) | Freshwater microbial communities from Crystal Bog, Wisconsin, USA - CBH18Jul07 | ecosystem: Environmental > Aquatic > Freshwater > Lake | place: Crystal Bog, Wisconsin, USA | collected... | reverse complement strand
GTAGTCTTGCACGTATTTACACATATTCCGCCATTGCTAACGGATCTCCTTTAACCCTAGAGATAACCTCGTGGTCGTTCAAAACCATAAACATGGCTTTGTCCTCGACGTGATCTTCCCCAGGCACTGCGACTTCCCATCTATCACCACCCCATTTAGGGACACGGATATAGTCACCTACCTTTACCCACGATCCTTCGGGCCATGCCTCCATCGTGTCGCGGTTACGGTAAGCCAATGGACCAATCTCAATGACTTTTGCGACCATGTTCTGCCATTTCTCATTCTCACGAGTCTCCTCGGCGAGAATAATGCCAGATGCGGTCATTTTCTTCTTCGTTCTCTTTAGTTGAACAAGTACTCGTGCTCCCAAAGGCTCTACACCTGCTTCTACAGCAGGAAAAGCCCATGCCAAGTCTGTATCACTCATCTTTTTCTTCCTCTTCTAGTTGTTGTTCTATCAAATCCAAGACTTTTTGCAGTCCAATGTTTATCCCGACCATGCGTTGATAGGATTCCCAGTTCATAGCGGAGCCACCTGCTAGAGATAGCCCGATATCGCCCTGCATTTCCTTCACTTTACTGATCAGATCTCCGACAAACCCGCTCATTTTTTCTTACTTGTGTGAGCTAGGCCACTTTGTTTCTTCTGGCTTTCGCCTTTAGAACCCAAACTTGTCCCATCAAGCTTCTCGCCCTGGGCTAATCTCTTATGCATGGGCACGTTAATACCCTTTTGCTCTGCATCACTCGCCATGTTGACCTCCTAAGTGTCGTTGTGCTTCGTTTTGAAGCGAAATTGCAGTGTCATACTGCTCTTGCTGAAGCTTAGCGGCGTCTCGGGTGAGTTCCGCTGAAGCTATACGCTCTTTTGTCAGGTTATCAGTGGAGTTAATAGCCACTTCCAACTCCCTATCTGCCTGGGCTTTTTGCTGTTCGCCCGAGATCTTTGCCTGCTCAAGCTGTGTATCAGCCTGGATCTGCTGACCCTTGAGTGCCATCTCTTGCTTATCACGCTCGGTTCTACGCTGTGTCTCAGCCATTGAGGTCTGGATGAGCGCTTGTGCGTCTGGATCAAGCGGAGGTTTGGGTTGGAACTGCTGTTGCATCTGGATAAGATGCTGAAAGTCTGGTACCAACTGTGCAAATACCTTCTCACCTAAATCGTGACCAACGTGCTGTGATGCCATAGCAAATATTTGGTCAATCTGAGCCGTGTATTTTTCATTTTCGTACTGAACAGATTGCTTTCTGTCGCTTTGAGTAGCGTACTTTTTCATCATCTCTAGGTATAAGAGCGTGATGTGTTGTCTCAAATGCTCAATCATTGGCCCAATCAACTGCGGTCCGATAATTGGGTTCTGTCCTAGCAATGGGTTCATCACAAAGTCAAAGTGACCTTGGATGTGAGCCAACTGATCTTGCTCAGGATAAGCAAACGCTCCCTGACCCAAGGACATAGCCACGTTCTCTTCTGCAACATTGTGCTTATGTGGCTCAGCCGCATCAACCATTAACTCGTTAATGCCTGGCACTTTCATCTGCTTTAAGAATCTCTCAAGCACAGCCTTCTGGTTGAACTGGGCAGGATACTTATCCATCAGCGCCATTACAGCCTGAGACTGAGCCATCCTCTGCGTTTCAGAGAAGATGTGTGGATCAGAGACTGGAACTACATCTGTGTTGCGCTCAAAGTCTTGCTTGGTTATCTGCAAGTCTTTAACGATCTCACCCTTGCGCTGATCATCCAAGTACCAACGGTTCAGCCTACCAAGAATCTTAAGCACTCTGGCTTGTGAGTCATGAAGTCTGGCGTGGATAGCTGAGAACACAGCAGATCCCTGCTCAATAAGGGCTTGTGTGGTACCTACAGGCGCTTGAGCGGTAACGTCAGCTATCTTCTCCTCAGCCGTGGTTACAACGCCCTTGGCGGCCTGATCTAACCACCCCAATAACTCAAATAGTACAGGGCTAGGAGGGTTAAAAGGCATAGGCATAGCGATTTGCCTAATGTCATTGATTCCTGGTCCTGCCTCAATTTCTGCAACTTGGGTAACTTCAACTTGCTGAGATTGACCACTAACCTTAGCGCCTTTAAGCTTAAGCAGAGTAGCGCTGTTGTTGATATGTGCAGTATCGAGCAAAGCACGAAGAGCGCCAGTAAGGGCGGCACTAAGACCGCCAATAAGATGAGGTAAACCAACTGCATATGCGCCCCTCCAAGGAATAAACTTGAACTCCACAACCCAGTCTAGCTTGGTCATGGTTTCGTCCCCGTCTTCCCAGTTACGATACAACCCGACAACTTCATGGTCTAAAGTGTCAATCATCAGAATATAAGGTGCCATCTCGCCCTTGGTATATTCGTCATCTTCCCTCTCTAGCCAAACATAGGTGTGATAGAAACGTCTAACACCATCCTCGTTGTCTTGCCACTTCTTACCTTCAATCTTGTCGTTAGCCTTTTGTGAACCCGTTGGCTCAGCCTCCATCGTGGCACGTATCATCCCAATGTCGCGGTACATCCCCGACTTGATACGCATCTTGACTTCCCACTCGGTAATCTCGTGAACCTCAGTTGCACGCTGAGCGGTATAGAAGTTAGATGCGGCGAAGGGTACGATCACACGGTCAATCGGCAAAAACTCCACGCAGGGGCGCTTCTTGTGCTCGTCATACCACAGCTTAAGGTATTGGGAACCCCCAAGAGGAAGTTGGGTCAACAACTGCTCTTGTTCATCACGGAATTCCTCAATCTGCTCGGTGAGTTGCCAGTTCATGTAATCCCGTTTGCGCTCAGCACGTTCGGTCTTTACATCATCAACATCACCCAATATCTTTGTCCTGACTGGTCCATCAGGTGGGAACATCTCTTTAATCGCTCTGGATGCAAAGTCTACGCAGGACTCAGCCATCACTGGGTGAACAACCTTAGAAGCTCCAAAGAAGGTCGCACCACCTGGGCTATCGTTACCCATACCAGTACGCTTAATCCCGTCCTCGTACTGCTTATCCCGCATCTTACGGGCTTCTTTATCCTTCTCAATCAGATTGATGTATTCAAGGGCTAATCCCTTAACATCAAACTCTTCAGCCAAGTTAGCGTAGAACTTCTTGTCATCAGTCGGGCCTTTGAAGTCTGGATCGTGAACAATGACCGAACCATCGGGAAGCTCTTCAAGTTCCATATCCTCTGGTGGCATCTCAAAATCGACTGAGCCGTCTTCATTCTCAATCATTTCCATCCCGTCAATATGACGGTTGTAGTCCTGCTCAATGGGCATTTGTGTTGCCATGTTTATCCTCTATTCATTAATTCGTGACGCATCATTTCTAAATCATCCGCTACGTGGACTTTGCCACCACGCTTATATGATCCAGTTCCACTGAAATCATTGGCTGTTTGACCAACTTGCAGGTTATATGGGTCAAAGCCTTGAGCGGTATTTACCGTCATTGGCATAGATTGACGTTGTGCCAACTCAGTATCTTCATTAGCATTGAGAGTTGGAGAATAGGTTGCGGCGGCTATACCTGCACCCATAGGAGTAAGCATTTTGCTTGCAGGCACGCTCTTCCAAAACGCCTCCATAGGATCTTTTTTGTATTGATCCTTATTCATGTTAGTCACTAGGTCATTTGCTTCCTCAGAAGCGTTTATATGCCTATTTACAGTACCTCCTGGCGCATAGTTTGGCATGAACTCCAAAGGATTAAGCGTTACCTGCCCGTTAGCCAGTCTTAATGATGGGTTTAAGAATGATTCGTGCCTTGGTTGCCCAGGTGTAACTGAGCCACCAACAGCTAATTTTTTAGATTTATTTACTTGGTCGGCGCCGCCAGTGTCCCCACTGAGTACATTTCCTTGCGATTCTTCTGCCTCTCTAGCCCAACGAGTTGCTCTTTCAACCCCTTCACGTATGGGTTTTCCGCTCCAAACTTTTTCTCCAGGGCGGGTATTTTTTCCTTGATTAGTTCTGATTGTGTTTTTAATTTCATTTAGTCTCTCCTCATATTGATTCTTAAACACTACTTCCGTATCGTACCAATATTGTTTTGCGTTACTAATGCCAGGGATTTTCTGTGCCACGGTTGCGGCAAGATTATCCATTTTATTAGCTTGATTCATCACACGCTCAGCGATTTGTTTATCGTTAAGGCTCGACCAATCAAACATACCGTACCGTTGTTCAAACTCAGGCACAAGCTGAAAACGTACGCCAACAGCGGCAGGCATCCCCCCCGCCATAGCTTCAGAGCTTCGTCTTCCATCAACAACTACAGTATAGAAGTTAATGCCTTCTTTTGCCAGATTATCCAAAATTGGTTGTAATTTATCCACATCATTGGCTTCTCTGAAATAAATTTCAACACCTGGCCTATGAGTTAATGGATTAGGTATTTCATCATGTCTTAAAACTTTAGATAAGAACGTGCTATCTTGATTAAATTTATTGGCCTGAGACACAATCTCGTGAAGTAATGGGTGAGGGTCATACCCGTCTCTAACCACCACCTCAAGGTCTAATGACCGCTCTGGATCCCCGTATCTGCCTTCAGTGGATAAAGCTTTACTACCCATTACGGTAGCGCCATCATCACTGGAGTAAATTGCATCTTTGATAGAGTTGCTAAGACTAGCCATGTCTTTATTGGTTGGCGTAAATTCTGGGCGCTGTATAGACAATCCCGCTTGATAACGCTCAAGAGATCTGGACATTTCATTCAACTGCTGTTGAGCACCACGTTTACTCTCTAACAACTCATCAAATGTAGGCTTTTTGAGCACAGCATTTAATTTATTATCATCTCGATCAGCCCTTAAAGCATCAACATAATCATCAAACTCATCTAAAAATGGTTTTACTTCATCGAGTTGATCTTCAGTCAAACCCTTTAAACTCTTTTGAAATTCACTTCGAAGTTCTCTTAAACTAGCCAACTTTTCAATAACTTCAGTTGCGTGTTGCTTTTGTTCTGGAGTAACAGCAACTCCAGTATCTAGCATCTTTCTGAGCCTGTTAACCTCTTCTTGATTCTTGATGCCTGCAAGGTCAGCCTCTTGTTCAAACGATCCACCTTCACCAGACGCAGAAGTCCAATTCTTTTTAGTCCAAAGTTCTTTTTCTTTAAACCAAACAAGAGCTTGCAAATCGTCATCAGAAATATTTTTAAGAATATCGTGCTGTGACATATTTGGATCTGTGCGAATCTTGTCAACAGCTTTGTGAAATACATCTTGACCAAGACCAAATTGTCCAGTTGTTGTTCCGTCTGGCAACATAGAACCCACTACACCGCTTTCAGCCATTGAAGGTATACGCTCCTTACCCGCTAAGCGCTGAAGCAGTCTAGCCGCCCATACGTCAATTGTTGCCCTATCTTTAAACCCAATCAAGTTACCTGAGAATGTAATTGCCTTTGGAGCAGTAGCGCCAATACCAATATCAATATTAGGATTCTTAACAACTCTAAACAAATCTGTTAAAGCACGTATACCGTTCTCGCCATTGAATCCATATTTCTTTTCATTATCTTTGAGTGGCATTAATTCATCTGGCAATTTTCTTGCATCCGACAACTCTTGCATCATCCTTTTGTATTCAGGATCTTTCTCTTTAATCTCTTTTTTAGTTCTGGTTTGATTTTGCTCATTAAACCAAGTCTCAAGTTCTTTTTCTTTGTCTTTAATATTTTCTTGCCAAGCTTCCCACTTGGGCATCAATTCATCAAAGTCACCGTTGCTTGCTTTTCTCAACAAATCAATAGCATTTTTCCAATTCTCACGAACTGGTGTATTTGGTGATGTTGCGCCTAACAAATCAGCAAACATGTCTCCAAGACCACCAAACTCTTGGCGCAATCTGGATCTCATCTCTTTGTACCAACCTGCCTGACGAATGATATTGCCTGCTGTTTGATCTCCGCTTATAAACCTGTTATAAATTTCCAATACTTCATTCTTTAACTTTTCAGCCAATGTTTCAGTATGATTCTCATACTGTAAAGTATTTGGCTCAATTAATTTTCCGTTTGCATCTTTGTCAAAGCTGTATGGAATATTTTTATATTCAATATCATAATCACCAGGCTTGTCTTTGTTTGGAACAATTCTGTTTAACTCAATATGAGCCCAAGGATCATCTCCAGTACTTGGATTGTCTATCTTGTGCTGACGAACTTTTGCTTCTATTTCTGATGCGGGTACGCCTGCGTCCTTAGCGCCTTGCTTGATAACTTGTTTTTCAGCCGCAGACAATATACTTTTACTTCCAGTTTCACGCTCACCACGCTCAACCATTAGATTGTGCTGTGATATATCTCCCTTCTTCATATCAATGAGAGTTGGCTGATCTTTAATCTCACCCTCAATTGGTTCTGAACCGACCGTTAAATTTTTAACAGCTTTATCTTCAATGGCTTTAGATAATGGTTTGCCATTCATTGGTATATCTTTTGGCACTATAGCCAATTGATCAGGAGTATAAGCATTAATTTCGTCAGCGGATCTAAGTAAGTGTGGCTCTTCAGCCTGCTCATGCATTGCGTAAACATAATGCCCATTAGACAAATGCTTTTGAGCCTCATCCGTACTTGCAGGTTGGAATGAATGCTCTTCAATCTGTTCGTCAGTATGAGGTGTTGGCTCTGGTTCTTTAGCCTTTTTAGTCTTTACTTTAATTCTTTCTTCAGGCTTGATTACTTTTTCAAACGCAGGGCTGTTTGGATCTGTAACGAACATTGATGGTTGCGTTTGCATAACATCAGGTACGCCAGGTATCTTCAACTCACCCTTGGCAATCATCTCTGCAACTTTAGGCGATATGTATTCAGCGCCTTCTTTAATCATCTTAGCGCCTGCACGTACAGCCTTACCTACTGGGAATGGTGCGGCAACACCAAGCGCTTCAGCGGCCTCATTAACAGGTCCAGTCTGCTTTAATGGTAAAACGCTTAATATTGATGACGTTGTTGTGGGCAGGTCTTTTTTCTCACCAAATATTTCTTTTGATTCACTTGGTGAAAGAGGCAGGCCTGCTTCTGGATTGTTGAACAAGTTAGCTATGTCTGAAGGGAATCCAAACCCAGACGCTACTGATCCCCTCAATGCTGAGATAGGTGCGTTAGCTGATTGAGTAACCGATTCTGGAGTTTGATGTGGGCGCTTTCCCATTCCAGGGTACACAAATGCAGGCTTGCTTAAGTCTTCACCCTCTTGACCACCGTCTTTAAACTTACGCACTGGCTTAATCATCAACTCGTGGCGCATCATGTCAGCATCATCAGCAACATGAACCTTGCCACCTTTTTTATATGCAGGCAGACTGTTCTCTCCTACTCCTTGCTTCATCTCTGGGGTGAACTCCATGTAGTGCAGAGGAGTTGTCTTATTGTTTTGGGCAGTAGCGAAGTCATCCATCATTTGCTCTTTCTGCTCAAAAGGCATATCCAACCATGTTTGCTCAGGCGTGTTAGTGTGCTGAAGCATATCAGTGATGGATAAGTCAGTGTTTTTTGGCGTGCGTACTGGCATAGCGTTCAGCTTCATCTCAGCGCCATATGGCTTGCCAATGTCATTAAAGGTGTTGGGGATGCGCTTGTCATAAGCGGCTTTCATTCCCGCTTCCGTACTTTCCCCTTTATTATTTTTAGGAAAACGGAGATGATTTTCATAACCATTAGTTAATGCTATGCCGTCATACCCATTGTCAATTGCGTGTTTGACCAAGTCCTTGCTTACCATTTCCTCCCAATTCTTTTTGAATGGGGCATCTGGTACGTCTTTATTCTTTTGAGCCAACTCACTAAAACGCGCATAAGCTACTGGGTCACTCATTAAATCAATTAAATCATTAAGTGGAATCTTTTTGAGACTATCAATCTCTTGTCTTTCTTCTGGAGTTAAGCTTTTGGCATACCCCTTGTCTCTACCCTCTTGGTGCCAGTCAGATTGCATCTCCTCAACGTGGAGGATCTTCTTGCCTTCGGGTGTCATGCGGTCAACTGTTCGAGCATGAGCCAATACGTTTGGAATATCTTCCCAGTGTGAGCTTTCATACTCCTCTGGATGGTTGGACAACTGGTACAAATGTTCCTGATAGTTATCACCACCAGGTAATTTATATTTATAAGAAGAATACCTTGGAATATTGTTATCAGTCTCTTTAAGATCATTGACATATGATTGAGCATCATGTCTTGTCATGAAAGGCTCTTCATTAACTTTTTGCCAATTCTCGTCATACAACCAGTGAGGATCTCTTGGCCTTGCCATATCTGGATCAACTGGTTCTATGTAATATTTATCGGCGTTATTTTCGCTCAGTATCTTCTTAGTTACTTGGGGCACAGGACGCTTGGCAAGTTCAGCCTTGAACTCATCCTTTGTCATCTTGGGCAATGCTTTGATCTCATCCAAGTTTCTATCAGCCAACTCAGCCTTCTTAACGCCAGGCTTCTTGCTAAGCTCTGTCATGAACTCAGCGCCCGTACCCTTGGCTCTTGGCAACTCAGCCGCAGTCTTATCTAAAGCAGAGAATAGTTTAGTTGTTCCTGCTATTGCTCCCAAATGTGCAGGGTTGAATGCCATAGCCATATCTTCAGCCGTTGGGGCTTTCATGTCTGCAAAATAAGATTTTGGATCTGTAATTAATTGTTTGGCACCTTGATATACACGAGAAGGCATATTGATTAATGCCTGAGTATTTGCCTTAGCAGACTCAATAGGTGCAAATGGTGCTGATGGTTGGTTAGCCATGAAGCGGAGCCAGTCCGACCCGCTAAATGATGAGTTGTCAGCCATAGGTGTGCCTCATGGTAGATATTGCCCTCAAGTGTACCCTTGCTAGATACTATTAATCAATGTGCAAAGCTCTTCAACCGTTAACTCAACCTGCTCAGGCTTTATGGCTGATTCAGGGATCTTCTTACCAATCAAGTCTTCAGCATCAAACAGCACCTCAATGAATACCAGTGAGTCAAGCCCCAAGTCAGATACCCTAGCATCTGGCGTTATATTGTTTGGGTTGATGTTGTACTTGTTAACCAGTAAATCTTTAAATTGGTCGAATGTAATCATACGTCTCCTTTGTTTACTTAATTATTACTTACTGAACCCAAATGGGCATTTTTTAGACTCTTGGTTTTCTTTTAATCTTCTAAACGTATAGTACTTGTTTCTGAAAGACAAGGACGAATGTTTTGCACGGATATTAAGAATTTCAATGTCGCTGACTAAATGTCTATTGAGAACAACTTCTTTCTCGGTCATGGGAATAATGTTAGCCAATGGCAATCCTACTGGAATAACCATTCTTTCAGCATCTTTGTGTACAAAAAAATTAAAGTTTGTTGAGTGTTGATAATAATATTCATTAATCCCAGGCGGGACTTCTATGGGGCAATTGTCTTGATTGTAATAATCTCCCATGTACATAAACCCAACATTCTTTTCAGACTTCAAAAGCCAAGGAGAAATCAGCTTAATGTGTATATATTCATTCTTGAAACCATCTCGTTGTATAGGATCGTGAAAATCTAACTCAGATTTCCTGTCTGAATACTGCCATGAATTCGTTGACAAACTTAAATCTAAATCACTCCACATTGGAAGAGTTATTGAATTCCTATAGAAATTTATGATTCCCGCACATCCCTTTACATTTGTCTTTGCATCTTTATCAGAAGTAGTCTTCTTAATATTCTTCCACCAGGTGGGGTAATAATTAACAGAATAATCAAGTGGAACAGCTTCATAAGCAGAAATATATTTTTCTCCAATGAAGGCATCGACAACTAATTTGGATCTTTTTAAAAATATCATAGATGGGGTGGTTCACATAAAGCAGTGTTTGTTACCAATTCGACTCTTAAACCATAAAAAATGATTGTTGAACAATGTTGTGGCGCTAACCCACAACTCCACCCCATCGCTATCATACAATATGATGGAGCCATCCTTTTAGGTAAAGCACTCTTTCTGGTATTCCTCGATATCCTTTGCAACTCTCAATGGTCTTGGCAACAAAGTCATCCAACTCGCCCTCCCACTTATCTCCAAGCCATCGGTTAAGAAGATAGATCTGGCCTTTTGTTAGGCCTTTGTCATCTTTCAGTGATTGAATCCATGCAGGTGTAACTATCATACGGCGTAGGGGTTGACCCTTGGTTGGGGGTTAGCATCAATGTAATCTTCCTCATCGTAGTCTTCACGTGGAGGTGGATCAATGTTCAGGAATCCTGCGTCTCTAAGCCATCTAAGAGCCTGTGTGAGCGAATCAACGTAATCGTCATGTGTTGCGTCAGGAAACGCACAGATCTGGCTTATAGCCCCTTCTGCCCAGTCCCTTACATATCCTTTGTTCATGCTTGACTCTGGCACCCAAACCCTGCCTGCCCGTATGATATTGGCAACAATTGATAACCGCTGAACTTTGTCTGCCTTGCCTGGGTTGTAGCTTTGTACGGGTAACTGTGCCCTTTGCAAATCTTGGATCAAGCTGATGCCTGCGGCCTTGTCCTCCACCAGAATCATCTCAACTCGCTTCTTATCCTTACCCTCACCGTACACCGTCTCGAACTCATCCATTACCTTTGGCTTGAGGTCAGGGTATTGCAGGTGGTCTTGCCAGGCATCAAGAATGAGCACGGACATCGGACCATCCAAGGGTTTGAATACACCAAAAGTGATACACGCTGTTGGGTCGTTGTGCGCCTTCTCAGTGAATGCACAGTCATAGCTTTGCAAGATGAACTCAAACTTGGGCAGAGGCATTGGATCTCCCTGCGAGTTGTAGGCAGGGAATAGTTTGAACCACTTGCGCTTGACGATACCCGTTAGCTCAGGGTCTAAGATCTCAGCCAACACCTCCTGGCGATACAGTGCAGACTCAGGGTCGTACTGCTCGATCTGCTTGCGGAAGTTTGCTGATAGATTGTCAATGTTGGCGTAGGTGGATGCTGTGGTCAGGGCTACATCGTGCCCATTCCTGCCTACCAGATCAACGATTAGATCTTTGGGCTTGGGCGTTGTCGTACATACAACTTGGGTCTTGTCTCCCAAACGAATGGAGAAGCTGAGCAGATCCCATGCTTCCTGTAGATAATCCCACGCCGCCAACTCATCTAACCACCCACCGTGGAACTGTGGCCCCCTGAAGCGCTCAGGCTCTGAGGCAGGTATTCCCTTGATGATTGAGCCGTTGATCAGGGTTATCTCGTTATCGTCCTTCAGGTGCTTCTTAATGAGGATCTGGGGCATTACGTTGATCAGGCCTGAGTCACCCATAAAACACACATCCTTCAGGTCTGAGTGTGTAGGGGCGCCTACCAACCATCTGGTCTTTGGCCTGGTCCATGCCTGCCACCACAGCCACTCTGCCGCAAGTCTGGTCTTACCCGCTCCCCGTCCACCGAGCACCAGAGCGATTGACCAGTCCCAACTTGCAGGGATCTGATGAGTGTGGGCTATTGACAGCCATTTGATCCTGGCGGCGTAGGCCAGTTGTTCTTCAGGTGGGAGTACAGCAAAGTGAGCCTTGACCTCTGGGTTGGTCAGTATCTCAATGACCTCGTCAAGCTCCTGCGTTTGCATTCTGCTTCTTGAGTTGGAGGTGCTGAACGATGGTATCCATAGCATCCTTAGCCGTCAGAACAACCTCAGATTGCAAGGGATTGTCCTTGTCGCCTGCAATTACCGTCCTGTCCCCATACTTTTTAGGGTTCCACTTAGCCAGGAGCTTTAGCTTGATCTCAGCCCTCATCTTGACCAGTTGGACGTAGCCTGGATCTACCCTGCCACCACCCTCAGATAGGATTCTCTCAGGCTCTTGGTTGATTTCTTTGAGGATATCTTCTGCTATGGCGTCCCCTCCCTGATCACGTGCGTGTGCGATGGCTCCCGATAAATCTGGGTCTTTATGCATCCACTCATAGATCTTCTGCCAAGCAGGCATATGCTCATCTCTACATATCTGCCTTAGTGGCTCTCCATTACTTAGCCTTTGACAGATCTCGTCTGCTAGTTCAGGGGTATATTTTGATGGGCGTCCTGGCCTTCTCTTTTGCGGGGTGGTTACGTTATCCATATTATTCCAATGTCGAACCAAATTAATGCCTATATTGTATATCAGGCGTTCTGGATTCGTCTATCCATGCGCCTTATCGTGGCTTTGTGCTGATCGTTCTCTATCTTCAGCGCCTTTACTTGGTTATCCAGATACTTCATCCTGGCGCTTACATAGTCCAGATAGTCATTCATCTGTTGGAAGTCGGATTCAGTCTTTTGGGGATCGTCCATTAACTTCTTTGTGGCTGTTGTTTTCTTTGTTGCCATCATTAACTCCTAGTTATAGTTGTTGATGTCCTGCCTTGAACATTAACGCAGGTTACCAGTCTCAGGCTTTCGCCACACCAACAAGAATGAGGACTGCTACCTGTTGTTCACAGAGCAGGAACCTGCATCTCTCACAACCCTCATACTTGTTGTCAGGCACTTGTGCGCCTGCTCCTTATCCCAACTCTCTCCACAGTCTGTACACCTGTAGATCACACCCTCTGTTACTTTAGTTACCCCCCGATCTAAATGTCTGCCGAGGAAGGTCCTGATTTTCTCTACGGGCATACAATTCTCTGTAAGTAATTATAGCTACATTCCATAACCCGATGCCAACTAGCATTCCAAACACAAATATCCAGACTTCAGTCATAGTCATATCCAGTTACCAAGCAAAGGATAAAGTCAATTATCAGCAATATTGCCATGATGGGTAGTACAGTCATTGCAAGATTGAATAAGAGGTCACGCATCAAGTGTCTCCTTGAGGTCGTCTATTGACGTTTGGTTGGCTACCCAGTAAAGGATAGGCATCTGAGCATTTGGCATATAGAATTTTACCACGACTGAGTCACCAATGAGCAAATTTTGAAAGCCTTTTGCGCCTTCCTCAGTCTCAAATACCCCGCCAATCATTGCTATTTCCTTCATTTGATTTCCTTCTTTTGACAAACATAATTTGGGTTTGCTTGCATATAACCAATCCCTTTGGACGCATTAATTGGTTGCCAAACGTAATAGAACCCTTTTTAAACCAATACCCCTCCTTGCTCCTCACAGCTTGGACCACATCCTGATAAGAGCAGGCAAAGGGCTAATATTCTCATTCGCTTTTTTCCAATTGTTTATTAATCCACTCATCCAACTTCTCGTGCAACCATTCAATATTACGCTCACCAACTGATTTGCCGTTATTCGTTATTCTAGGATCAGTCAAAATATCTTTGATGATATCTCCTGAAGTGAACGTGATAGTGGTTCCATCATGCATCGTGTTTACACTTAAGCCGACTCCTTTATGAGAAACGCCAAATCCAGACATTAAAACTTCATTCATTCGTTTTTCTCCTTTAATTTAGCTTGGATGGCCTCCAATGTTGATGCGGCAATGCGATAAAACCCAATGGGCGTATATGGATACCACTGCAACACCCAGACGCTATCTTCCGCTACAGCCTTGTGCCATTCTTCTGGTGAAACAAAAAAGTCGGCTTCATAAAATTCTTCAACAGTTTCGTAAACATCACGGTGTTCGTTGTGACTCAGATATAAACCACATTTGTGTTCTGGTAACCAGTTCATGTGTTCTTTTCCTTTAATTTAGCTTCTATTGCTCTAGAAAAAGCATGTACATCTCTAAAATCAACATCAGAGGCAAATAATGCGTCAATTTCCTCATTTGTTAACCCTACCCATTCTTGAGGGTGAGTATAGAGAGGCACTCCAGCAGACCCGTCTGTGACTTCTCGCCAAATGCCATCGTTAAACTTTGCAAACTTTCCCACGGGTTCTTGGCTTTCATCTTTCAATTGTTCTTGTGTTTTCATTCTTGTTTCCTTTTTCTTTTATCAATATAACCGCACCAACATTTTTGGTTGGGCATGAGAATCTTTGGTTGAGCTTTTGGTAAACGAACGGTACATTCAGGGCATGGCATACCTAAAAGTTGTTTTCGTTCTTTTTTGTAGGCATCATAGTCTCGCCACAATTCAGCCATATCACCCATATCTCACTCCTTAATTCCGTGAGCAGATTCAATTGCTCTGGCAATTCGCATTGATGTTGAACCGTCTCGTCTGATTGCACTTCCATGTGATGCCTCTCGAACAATGTCTGCAATCCGCTCATCCGTCAGAGGCTTGCGGTATTGTGGTTTAATATAAAGAAGGGTTCCTTCTGGTGGAGGTTCGCCAAACCATCCGTGTATCAATGAGCCATCCCAACTCATTACACTACCTACGGGTTCGCCCCGCTCTTGCTCTTGCTTTGGAAACGCTCGTGCACCACCTCCACAAATTGGACAATCAATTTCTTGCCATCCAAGTCTTGCTAACTGCTCACCCTGCTCTTGGTTTGGTTGTGGTGCTTCAACCATATGTTTTATCCAATCACCTTCATACCATTCATCTTGCCCATTGATTCGCAACTTAATGTCTGTCATGTGTGCATGATTAGCGCGTTCAATTAAGCGTTGAATTGTTTTAATTTGTAAATGATTGATACTTTTATCATCAATCAACCATGCTACAGGTTTACCTTGCTCTTGTTTTATTGCTTCTTTAGTCATACAGCTTTCACTACTTTTTGGTTGTTCTTGAATAACTTTGTAATGCGCTACTAAGCATCCTTCAATACCATCAGGACAAGGTATCCTTTCTGCTTTTTTACCACCTACTATATTATTCCAATTCATTACTTCTTTAGTCATTTCCTCCCCCTAAATCCTGGACATCTCTGCAACATAAACACAAACTGCCTAGGCACATGGTCTTTAGGGTTTGTACTTACCTGAGCCTTGATAGCGTTGGAACATTGCCAACCACTACTTGACTTTTCTATGTGGCTACATTCAACGCACATAATCATGTCCAGTTCCTCTCGATCCCGTTTAAGCAGGGTATCTATCAACTCATCACAGTTACGCAGTTTGGCGAAGATCTGGTGCCTTTTGGATGCCCTCTCGATCTCCTCCTCAGTCATCGCATCTATTGCCAGTTCATTTGCGACCATTTTCTTCCTCATCGTATATGTCTCCCAGTACGTAGATTATGAGTCCACATACCAGGAGGAAAATTACACCAACTATGCCAAAGCACAGCATTGATACTAAAGTGTTAAGCATTACGTCTCATGTAAAGAATAATCTCAACCACGTCTTTGAAGTTGTTGCCAGTCATCTCGTTGATGGATTCAACTGCGGCCCTGAGTCCCTGTTGATAGCCATCCTTCCACTGCTCAAGTGGATCTAGTTGGCGCTCAATCTTTGCTATCTCTGCTTTGATTTCATCTTGTGTCATTTGGATCTCCTGATGCCCCCGAAGGGGCTTTGGTTTAACGGCTTGTTACTTTGACTGTGTATACAGCGATAGGAGCTTTTTTGTAGTTAGCTAAAATTTCTTCTGTGATACCGAAGTCTGCGTAAAGCTTTTTAGTGTCTGTGTCGCAACGGTTTGTGCCAGTGCAAACTGCTTTGAACAATGTGCCCTCTACATCGAGGCGTTGAATGCCTTTGTCGTTGAATTCAACCAAAGATGTTTGATCCTTGAGTTGTGATTTGATTGCGTCAGCCTTAGCTGTTAGTTCTGCAATACGTGCAAGTAATTCGCCGAGTGTGTCTACTGAAGAGAGAGGGATGTTTGCGTTTGTCATTTCGTTTTCCTTTTAAAGTTAAGTATCGGTAACCGATATGCGTATCTTAACTTAAAGTTAATGGATAAACCATCCCAACACAAAATATTTATTATCGAAAACCCTAATTTCTTAAGAAAACAGACATTAAATTGGCAATCGTGTTGTTCAAAGCCAACAATTCATCCATCTTCATGACCTTCCACATATGTTGTCTGCCGTGGATACCGTTGTGGCTACCCTGGTGGCAGTCCTTGCACAGAGGGATGCATGTATAGGTTTGACCTTGCTTGATGTGGTGGGCATCGCTTGGCCCCGCTTGGTCACACACTACGCAGGGAAGAGTCTTAATCATTCCCAGGTACTCACGTTCAGCCTTGGTTAGCTTGCTGTTCATAGGGTGGCTTTGTCTATGTTGCGATTAGAAGCCTCCTGTGATCTCCATACGGCGATTCTTTCCTGCGCCGCTATCATCATCCACCTTAACCGCTCTTCGTTCTCTACAGCCTCTTTAAGCGCCTGCAAATGGGCTATATATTGAGTGTGGCTGTACGCCTCCCTCTCTTGCGTCACGGCTGTCTTATGACCAAAACTCTCTGCCTCAATCATCAGTTGAGCCTTCAAGGTCTTTCGGTACTCTTCCATGTAGATGCGCTCTGATTTGGCTTTAGCGTAGGGCTTGCTCTGATCAATCAGGAAGTCAACTGCTTCTTGTGGGTCAATTTGTTTTGGCTTTTTCATTCATTTCCTTCGGTTGTTAATTCTTCAGTTCTATGGTGAGTGCAGGCTTTACCGCAGTACTCACTCCAATTCTTTTGTGTTGTAACCTTCGATCCGCATCTGGTTATGTAGTGAAAGTTGTTATCATAAAAACGATATACCTTACATCCATCAAATTCTTGGATTATTTGTGGTTTATGCCATTCAGCAAGTTGCTGTTCCGATGGTGCTAATAAATTAACAAGACCAATGGCACCAACAATAAATGCAACAATCACACCCAATCCAATAATCAGATGTTCATTCCTCTCGAAAAATGTTGGGGGTTTATAGGGTGGGTTTGTGTATTCATGGAATTTAACGTGAGGATAAATATTCCTTACATCAACAAATCCACTTGCATATTTTTCTTTATTCATCAAAATAATCCTCGTAAAACGCCCAACACACTAACCATTCCAAACAATATTTATTTGCAAGTTGGTTTCTCATATTTCCGTAATACTGTGCCATATGCAAACACAAATTCTTTGATGGTGGATTTTTCATTTATTGTTTTCTTAAATCAAATTTAAATTAACAATTACTGGCTTTTGTAAATATCTATTCATTTCTAAATATCGCATAAACCATTGTCTTTTACGTTGCACTCTTTTATCTATATCCTTAACTTTCCATAAAGAAAAATTTAAAATATATGCAATTTCTTTATAGTCAATTCCTCTTTCTCTACAATTTTCAACTATTAATTCTGTTTCACTAAATGTTTGTTGAGATTTTTTTTGAATTTTTTTATAATTTAAATTTAAATGTTCATGTTTTAATTTAAATTCTTGCCATTCACTTTTTTTTATAGTCATCTTAATCTCCTATACACCAGTCCCTCAGCCATCAGGCTTGGGCACTTCATGTGATCCATTGCGCCTGGTCGTCCAGTAAACGCTTTAAGCTCTTTCCCGTCATAAGATCCTACAAACCGATCAATCTTTTCTATCCTAAGCATATGGCGCTTTACAACTCCCAACTCCCTGTACTTCTCCTCGCCCTTTGGCGTTACCCTCAAAAGGGAAAAGAAGTTATTCGTTTCCCCTCTGACAATATATCCATCGGATAACAGTGGAGTGATGATGAATTCCTCAAGCCTGAGTATTGACTGGGTATAGTTAATCTCTTTTCTAAGCTCTTGGGCTGTCAAGCTTGATCTATTGATTCGCTCAAGTGCTTGGTGAATTTTGCTACCCGCCGTGTATTTACTGATCATCCTGTTGTATCTCCACTATTATCTTTCCTGGCTTGTCCCCGTGCTCCCAATTGATTTCAATCGGTCTGAAGAACTTGTCGTTAACCTGTAAAGCATCTGCCATACCGTCCAATAATGATTTACTCGCCGCCAAGCAATTATCAATATCACGATGTCTCTTATCTGGCATCACATACATTAACTTGAGCTTAATGCTACCACGATTCCAAGTCCAATTTCCTTTTGCCTGCTTTGTTAAATAAAATCCCGTCTCACGACACTCGCCCTTTAGCTTGTAAAGCTTAGCCCATGCGTGACCATGCATCCTGTTGGGAAATAGTTCTTTTGGCGGGAAAGGGAGTTCTACTTTCAAAATGCTGTCCTAATCTCATGGGGTTCATCCCCTGCTCTTCTACGTACTGCTGTGAGTCTTTGTGGTACCAGAGGTTGAATGATGGCTCATCCTCCCCGTTCCTTTGCTTACGGCAGAGAATCATTGCATCTGGATCTGATTGTGCGGCGCTCAGTGGTCCTTTATTCTTTAGATCGTCCTCTTTTCTTTTGTTCCTCCAAACGAGCATGATGTTGTCAGGTTGGTCGGTAATCGAGCCTGAACCCTTGTTGTCGTGCTTATCGGGCAACTCGTACTCATCCTTGGGCTTACGTAGGTGGTGGACAACATGGATGTGGCCTGCATAATCCCTTGCCAGTCCACAGCATCTGTCGATAAAGTACTTCTGCCCGTTGTAGTCATCCTCCCCCATCACGCACTTCATCAGCGAGTCCACAAATATGTGCTGAATCTTTAGTTCCTCAAAGCAATACTTGATCATTCCAAGTACCGTATCGGGCTTTACCGAGCCTTGTTGGTCATAGAACCACATACCCTGATCCAACCATACCCCAAACTCGTTATAAAGCTGTTTGAGGGCTTCTAATCCCTCGGGGTTCATAAACTCCTTGGAGGTTGGATTCATGCCAATGTACTGCCTAGCCATGCGCTTCATGGTCGTCACAGGCTTCATCTCAAAGCTTGCGATACAGACCCTTTGCTGTTGTTGGATCAGCCCAAGTGCCACCTGGGAGGTCACCATAGACTTCCCATGCCCGTTCTGCCCTGCCCAAATCGTTACCTCTCCCTCCCTGAAGTGAAAGAATGGTGATGTCTTCGCCCAAGGTAGGGTGACTTTCTTACCGTCTTTGTGCTCCTCAAGGTCTAGGATCAAGTCTTGGATGTAGGATTTGGCGGGATGTACCCTCGCCTGCATCTCGGTGGCTTGCAGATAAGCCTCAAAATCTACGTCATCAGGCAGTGTGTTCATTTGCTTGCTCCAATTCATCAAATCCAGTTCTTGAGTCGTATAAACGGTTGTAGTAGTGCTTTTCTCTGATTTCGCCCTGCCAAGTTACGCTGATGAAGTCTGCTTTTGCCTTCAGCAAGGCTTCAAACAGGGCTACAGCACGTTCTTTTGTACTGGCATAGGCAAAGACATACATCCCCATCAAAAAGCGCAGGTCGATGCGATCTAGGGCTTTTTCGTCATAGACCGTGATCTCGGGGGAGTGATCGTCCTCAACCCAGTTTGGCAGGTAGGGTTGGTCGTAAATAAAGGCCAGAGTTGGGTGGATGTTGCGCTTACGCAGGTCGATTAGTGCTTGGTGTCCTTTCATACAGCGCTCCCGAAGTTTGGTTTTTTACTGACAGTGGAGGTTTGCGTAACCTTTTGGTTTCTTACCCATGTACGCCAAGTAGCGAACCAGTCAAGCTTTACCCCCTTTTGACCAGGTTGGGCTATCCAATAATCTCGGAATCCTTCAAATAGTTGATCAGGGTTTAACTCAGGTCTTGTCTTTTGACAGAAGTCTCGGTATTCGGGAGATAGCGTAGCGTCAGCAGGTAGACGAGTTCCACGAGTTGTCTTTACTGTGTCTTGTGTATTGGGTAATGGGTCTTGGGTAGCATTGCTTTCGGATTGCGTCTGCAATGCGTTCGCATTCCATCTAGCCATAGCACTTTTCTTAGCCTTTTCACTCTTGGAATTTACCTTTTGGATCTCTTGATTGACCCTCTCGTTAGACCACCCACCCTCTATGCGAACGAAGTATTCTTGCAAGACCCTCGCAATGCAATCGGTATGCGAACGCATACAAATTAGCCTGGCAATCTCATCAATATTGTCAGGTAAAGTTCTTTCGTGGAGGTAACACCAATCAAGTAACCTGCGATAAGCGAGGTCTTCAAATAGGTCAAGGTGTTTGGTGTGACTTTGATAGTCACCGATATTAAATAAATAATAGTGCATGGTCTTTCCGCTTTTAAAATTCCGCCTGTGAAGGAAACCTCGGCAGGAGGGCGGAGACTCTTTTCGGTATGCTCATGACTTCATACCTAGCCGTGTTTCGCTAAACTATACCATAAAAATATCAGGTCTTAAAACCTCTCTTTTCACCAATCCTTGGGTAGCCTCTTCTATCTTGATGGATAGGGCAGGAGAGGGCTTACGATGCCCGTGGATGAGCAAAGACAGCCAAGTGGCAGTTACCCCCAGGTATTCAGCCATCTCCACTATAGCGCCTTTTGGCTCTTCTTTAAAGTATTCATTCAATGTCATTAACCTGCCTCTTTATCATTCTTATTGTTTCTTCAAAAGTGAACTGTACTACCTCGTCCAACATCTTATCAAAATCCCAGTCACTGATTACCGTACAGTAGGCTGATAGTGGCGTGGCTTCGTAATTCCTCTGGTCAAACTTGTTGTACAACTCGCCGTTGCCTGCAATCAAATCTATCCTTGATCCGTATTTTTCAATCAAGTCCATTTGTTGAATGCGATCTTTTATTTTTTTGTATTTCATTCTTGTCCTCATGGATAGTTTTTATATTCAAAGACAACTTCAACGGGTTCGTAAGTTGCCTCAAAGATGTCAGGCTTGCATGGGTAGTGCTCACCCTTTATGCCAGTAATGATCCAGTCTCCAGGGGTGACAAACATTGGCCCCTCAAGGGTATCAACCCTTGGACGATCACTGAGTTGCCCCATCCAAACGGCAGGATGGTCACCCATCTTGAACCACTGAGTGGCTTCTATCACCACAGGTTTCTTTCTAAATTTCATTCTTGTCCCCTTGCATTTAATAGTTTCTCTAACGCCTCCATCATTTCTTTACTGATTCCGCACATCCAACCAGTGTCGGATGGGTAAAACCTAAGAACATAATCACCAATTTTTATCTCTTTAAATATTTTCATCTTGACACCATTTTCATGCAATAAAGAACACTATTAGTTAATCTACATTCGTCCCATATTAATAATTCATACCAGATGGTAAATCTTATTGCAAAAAATAAAAATACAATTACAAAAATCCATGTGTAAATATTTTTATTCATTCTTGTCCCCTTGCACGAATAGATTCAGCGCACAAATCTGCGGCATTTGAATATCTACCGTTATCATACGCATCACACACTTTTGCGCACTCCTCACGTTCTTTTTCTGCACCAAGCTCTATAAGTTTGTTGCAAAGTGAATCGAATGCAACAATATTAAAGTCACCACTGTGCATTGGCACTTTACAAATGTTCAATATTGCTGTCTGAATTTCATCTTTAGTCAT
>Ga0007866_1000121_pt1 | contig 21621 bp, 15 predicted proteins | sample CryBogCBH18Jul07_FD_71223 | JGI IMG/M metagenome (GOLD analysis project Ga0007866, IMG submission 71223) | Freshwater microbial communities from Crystal Bog, Wisconsin, USA - CBH18Jul07 | ecosystem: Environmental > Aquatic > Freshwater > Lake | place: Crystal Bog, Wisconsin, USA | collected... | reverse complement strand
AATTTTTAATAATTTTACGTATGTTGGGGTAAATGAAGAAGTAGTACAAAAATTAGTTGTTCATAAATTTCAACATTTATCTCCTTTAAGAAGAGAAGGCATAGATATTTTAGTTAGGCAAAACGTACTAAAACATCAATTTTATAAAGAATATGAATTTGGACCTGATTTATTACCAAATAATTTGAATGATAAATGTTTTGATTATTTGGAGCAAATACACTCTGTTATAGATGCTTATGATAACGAGTGGAAAACATTTTCTTTAAATTTTGAAGGATTGGATAATCAAATTTATCAATCTTTAAAAAATGACATTTTAAACGGAAAAGTTATTTATCCAGGTTCAAAATTAACAAAAATTAAACCTTTATTAAATTTTTACTATAAAAATTTTGATTACAATTGTATAAAATGCTTTGAAATAAATGGGTCTAGAACTATTATTAATAATATAAGTAATCATTACTTAAATATTATTAATGAACCTGTTTTAAAATCATTGTTAATAAAAACAAATTTCAATTGGGTACCATCAATTTTAGGTTTAACTGTATGTAATTATATGTCAGGTTTTACGATTTATAATATTAATATTTATGATTTTTGTAGTATGCAAGAAATGCATACTGCATTGTTTAATTCTTTAGATTTAATAACTAAGTTAACAATTCATTTAGGTAATTCAATTGATTTAATTAACATCAATATTAGTAATTTACCTTCTTATGTTGATTTATATCCTAAATTATCAACAATTGAAGTAACCCCGAAATTAATAGAGTCTTTAGATAACTCTGTTAAAACTATTGCAGAAATTTTTGCTAATAATCGATTAATTTTAAAAAAAGTTCCCATTATAGGAGATTTGATTTTTAAAGTTGCTGAGTATTTTTGTAGACAAGAACAAGTATTACATTTGGGTTGCTTTGTAGAAAAAACAATTAATCTTTCGATAAAATATACAGTAACTTTAGGAAATTATTTTCATTTATCAAATATAAATGATTTTGTGGATGTTTGTAATTCTACTAATCCTAATCCTAATCCTAATACTCCTCCCGTAGGGTCTACAAATCTTATTTTAGCTACAAAAATTTTTATTGGAGGCGTAGCTATTTTTTCTATTTTAAAATATTTTATAAATTAAAAAAGGTCAATTTTAAGTGTTATTTTAATTATATTACTACTAAAAAATAATAAAAGCTCATTTGGTGAAATTGGTAGACACGATGAATTCAAAATTTGTTTCATATAACGAGTATCGGTTCAAGTCCGATAATGAGCACTTATTTTAAAGAAATAGTTATAATAGGAGTTAAATCCGTATAAAATTTTTTTAAAAAAAAAATTTATAAATTATAAAATCTTTAGTAGCTCAATGGTAGAGCGTATGGCTGTTAACTATTTGGTTGTTGGTTCAAATCCAACCTAAAGAGATTATATTAAAATTAAATTTATAATAAAAACTAATAATTATTAATATAATACGCAAATACTATACCAATTAAAATGCTTTTTGAGTTAAATTTGTTAAACTTAATAATTACTGGTTTATTTATTGGTACTTGTTTTTTACTTGTTTGGCCAGCAAATGATCAAAAATATATAAAAATATTTTCAATAATATTTTTATTTTTTATTTTTATTTTGTCATTATTTTTACTATTAAATTTCGACAATTCCACTTTAAAATTTCAATTTTTGACTGAAATTAATTGGTTTTCTTATTTGAATATAAATAATAATTTTGGGGTTGATGGAATTTCTCTTTTTTTAATTTTATTAACTACTTTATTATTTCCAATTTGTTTATTAAGTAGTTGGTATAGTATAAATAAAAAATTAAAAGAATATTTATTATGTTTTTTTTTAATTGAATTTTTTTTAATTTGTGTTTTTTCTATATTAGATATTTTATTATTTTACATATTTTTTGAAGGAATTTTAATACCTATGTTTATTTTAATAGGTATATGGGGTTCAAGAGATAGAAAGATTAAAGCTAGTTATTTATTATTTTTATACACTTTATTTGGCTCCTTATTTATGCTTTTAGGAATTATATATTTATATATAAAAACTGGAGTAACAAATTACGAAATATTAATAATAAAATCATTATCACAAATAGAACAAAAACTTTTATGGATAGGTTTTTTTGCATCTTTTGCAACAAAAATGCCCATGATACCTATGCATATTTGGTTACCTGAAGCTCATGTAGAAGCCCCTACATCAGGTTCAGTTATTTTAGCAGGTTTATTATTAAAATTAGGTACTTATGGTATATTAAGATTATCTTTACCTATTTTTGGTTCTGCAAATTATTTTTTTACTCCTGTTGTTTATTCTATAGCAACTTTAGGTGTTATATACACATCATTTACAGCAATTCGACAAACCGATTTAAAACGAGCCATTGCTTATTCTTCAATTGCACATATGAATTTAGTTATGATGGGATTATTTAGTTATAATATTGTTAGTTTAGAAGGAAGTTTACTACAAAGTTTAAGTCATGGTTTTGTCTCAAGTGCATTATTTTTATGTATAGGAATTTTATATGACCGATATCACACACGTATGATAAAATATTATGGTGGTTTAACTCATTTAATGCCTTTAACTATGTTAATTTTATTATTTTTTATTATGGCAAATATTGGGTTACCTGGTACAAGTAGCTTTATTGGGGAATTTTTAATATTAGGTGGTTTATACAAAACAAATATAATAATTGCTATTTTAGGTGCTACTGGGATGATTTTAGGTGGTACTTATTCATTATGGTTATTTAATAGAATTTCATATGGAAATCTTAAAACTCAATTTTTAGGAAATAAATTTTTAGATTTAAATAAAAATGAATTTTATTCTTTATTACCATTAATAATAGGAACATTATTTATGGGAATTTATCCAGAAATTTTTTTAAGTTCTATGCATTTATCTTTATTAAATTTACTTTCGTAAAAATTATTTTAACGTTCAAAAATGAAAATTATGAATAATTAACTCAATTGGTAGAGTGTTTCGCTTACAACGAAAAGGTTATAGGTTCAAATCCTATATTATTCATTTAATTAAAAAAATTATAAGATCACTATAAAATTTCAAAAATTAATTTTTCTTTGATATTACCAGCCATAAGACCAGTTCAATTTAAAAAAAATATTATTAATTAATAAGTAAAAAAATTTTTATTTTAAAGTCATTAATAAATCATAATTATATAATAATAATATTATTTAAAAAAGGAATAAAATTAAACGAACAGAAATTTATAAAATAATTATAGTTAACCACCAAAAAATAAAAAAGTTAATAATTTATTAAATTTAATAAATTATTAATAAGACAAATAATCAAATTTATTAATATTAATATAAAATTTATTTTTTAGCATATAAGCTGTAAAATTTTAAAATAAATGTAATAAAATTATAGTTTTTTATATAAATAAAGTAAATTAAAAAAATTAATTAATTTAATGATATAAAATATTTATTATTAATTTTAAGTTAACATTTTGTCTAGTTAAACTAAAATATACTAAAATAGTTTATAAAAAAATGTTATAATATGAAATGAAATTAAAATATTATTTTTTAACTTATGCTATTTAGATGGAATAAACATCCTTTATCTTCATTATTTTCTAGTCATATTATTGAATATCCAACTCCTATAAATTTAAATTATATGTGGAGTTTTGGTTCAGCTGCAGGTATTTGTCTTATTATTCAAATAATAACAGGTATATTTTTAGCAATGTACTATACTCCGCATATTGATTATGCTTTTTCAAGTATAGAATTTATTATGCGAAATGTAAACAATGGATGGATAATACGATATTTACACGCTAACGGTGCTTCAATATTTTTTATTGTTGTATATTGTCATATTCTTCGTGGACTTTATTTTGGTTCTTATATTCAACCAAGAGGATTACTGTGGATGTCAGGAGTTTTACTTCTTATTTTAATGATGGCTACTGCATTTATTGGTTATGTTTTACCTTGGGGTCAAATGAGTTTTTGGGGTGTAACAGTAATAACAAATTTTTTTTCTGCTATTCCATTTGTGGGGAAATCTATTGTAGAATGGTTATGGGGAGGTTTTTCAATAGGAAATCCAACTTTAAATAGATTTTTTAGTTTTCACTACTTATTTCCTTTTTTAATAGCCGGAGTTAGTCTTTTACATTTATCTTTATTACATATTGATGGTTCAAATAATCCATTAGGTATTAAAAGTAGTTCAAATAAAATTAATTTTTATCCTTATTTTTACGTAAAAGATCTTTTTGCTTTTTTTATACTAATAGGTTTGTTTTCATTTCTTTTATTTTATTATCCTAATTTATTAGGACATTCTGATAATTACATTCAATCTGATTCTATGAAAACCCCACCACATATAGTACCAGAATGGTATTTTTTACCATTTTATGCTATTTTAAAATCTATTCCACATAAGTTAGGTGGTATTTTAGCAATGGGTGGATCTTTAATCATTTTATTTTTTTTACCTTTCATTCATTTTTCAAAAATAAGAGTTGCAACTTTTAAATTAATTTATAAAATTAATTTTTGGTTAATTTTAACTACTTTTCTTTTTTTAATGTGGGTAGGTCCAAAATCAACTGATCACCTTTACTATGTAATAATTGGACAATTTTTAACTTTTTCTTATTTTTTTTTAATTTTAATTGGAATTCCTTTATCAGGAAAACTAGATAGTTATTTATCCAAATCTCGATAATATATTTTATTTTTTTTAAATTATAAAACAATGTTAAAAAACATTATAAATACTTCTTCTTATTTTTGGATTTCTAGATGGTTATTTTCTACAAATCATAAAGATATTGGTACCTTGTATTTAATTTTTGGTGGTATTGCTGGTATAATGGGTACTACTATGTCAATTCTAATAAGATTAGAGTTAGCTCATCCTGGTAATCAACTTTTATGTGGAAATCATCAATTATATAATGTTCTAGTTACTGGACATGCATTTTTAATGATTTTTTTTATGGTGATGCCTATTTTAATTGGAGGATTTGGTAACTGGTTTGTTCCATTAATGATAGGAGCACCAGATATGGCATTTCCAAGAATGAATAATATTTCATTTTGGTTATTACCACCATCTCTTTTATTATTATTAGCTTCTACTTTAGTAGAATCAGGAGCTGGAACTGGATGGACTGTATATCCACCTTTAAGTAGTATACAAGCCCATTCTGGACCTTCTGTAGATTTAGCGATTTTTAGTTTACACGTATCAGGAGCTGCTTCTATATTAGGTGCTATTAATTTTATTACTACTATTTTAAATATGCGAGCTCCTGGTATGAGTATGCATAGATTACCGTTATTTGTGTGGGCAGTTTTTTTAACTGCAATTTTACTGCTATTATCTTTACCGGTTTTAGCAGGTGGTATTACTATGTTATTAACAGATCGAAATTTTAATACTACTTTTTACGAACCTGCAGGAGGAGGAGACCCAGTACTATATCAACACTTATTTTGGTTTTTTGGCCATCCTGAAGTATATATTTTAATTTTACCAGGATTTGGTATAATTAGTCATATAGTTTCTAACTTTTCTAAAAAGCCAGTTTTTGGTTATTTAGGGATGGTTTATGCTATGATGTCAATAGGTATTTTAGGTTTTATTGTATGGGCTCATCATATGTATACTGTTGGCCTAGATATAGATACTCGTGCTTATTTTACTGCTGCAACTATGATAATTGCAGTTCCAACTGGAATTAAAATTTTTAGTTGGATCGCAACAATGTGGGGTGGTTCCATTGATTTTAAAACACCAATGTTATTTGCTGTTGGTTTTATTTTTCTTTTTACAATAGGAGGAGTAACTGGAGTTATTTTAGCAAATTCAGGAATAGATATTGCTTTTCATGATACTTACTATGTTGTTGCCCACTTTCATTATGTGTTAAGTATGGGAGCAGTTTTTGCTATATTTGCTGCTTTTTATTATTGGATTGAAAAAATGACTGGATGCTCTTATAACGAATTATTAGGTCAAATTCATTTTTGGCTTATGTTTGTTGGGGTTAATTTAACATTTTTTCCTATGCATTTTTTAGGATTAGCTGGTATGCCTCGTCGAATTCCAGATTATCCAGATGCATACTATATTTATAATTTAATTTCTTCTTATGGTTCTTTAGTTTCTTTAATTGCAACCATTTTTTTTTTATATGTTGTTTTTATTACTTTAACAACTAAGTCGTTTTGTTTTAAAAAACATGATAAATAATTTTTTTAATAATTTAGAATTTTTACTTTATTTTTTTGTGCTTATTTTACCATTATTAAATGCAATAATTTTAGGGTTTTTTGGTAAAAAAATAAATACTTATAAAAGTTCAACTATTACCAGCTTGTGTCACAGTTTAGCATTTGCATTATCAGGTTGTCTTTTTTCTAGTATAGTTTTAGATAATACAGCGTGTTATTTTACTATACATTGTGTATTTATTAATAAACCATTGGGCTTTATATTTGATAGTAGATCAGTAATTTTGATTTGTGTCATTTTATTAATAGCAATTATTGTTCATATTTTTGTTATTGAAAATTATTATATGTTGAAAAATTTATATTTGATTATGGTTTATATATCACTTGTAACATTTTTTTCAATAATATTGGTAACTATTGAAAATTTTATTATAAGTATTATAAGTTTTCAATGCATAATTATTTTGACTTATTTTTTTTTAGTTTTTTGGTTAAAAAAAATTAAAAAGAAATAAGTTTTTTTATACAAATTTTTTGTTTTTATTTCAATAATTGTATTAAATTTGGATGTAATGTTATTATTTAATATTATTTTGACTTTTTATTATTTAAATTAAGTAGTTTATTATAATCCAATTTTATCTTTCTTTAATGAAATTTAGGATTTTCATTGTAACTTGTTATTTTTTAGTTTATTTTTATTATTTATTTTTTCATTGTCATTATTTTTAATAATTTATTATTTAATAAAAAAATAACTCAAATTTACCTGTTAGGTAAAGGGTTGTGAGTTCAACTCTCATTTTTCTCGATAAATAAAACTAATGATAATTACTTTATATAGTATAATTTTAATAATTTTTTTATTTAATTTTTATTTTTTTGCTGATGCTTCTTTATCTAGTTAGAAAATAGAATTTTAAGATCTAGCAATTCCTTATATGTGGGCATGGCATATTCAATTTCCATAATATTATTATTTTTGTGGTTATTATTTATATATTTAACATTATATAATAAAGAATTTTATACAATTTTTAAATATTAAACTATTTAATTTTAATATTTTTTACATTTAACGTTTTATAACATTAGTACAACTTTTAAATTTTTAAAATTTAAAATTGTAGTGAGTTAACTAATTTGCAAAATATTTTTAGCTATCATATTTTTTTCAAAAAAATATTTTTTGTGACATTTTTAATAAGCTGTGTTATTATCCAAAAAAATTATATAGTGGATAATAAAATATAAATTAAATATAATGAGTTTTTCTATTTTACTAGTAAATAATTTTGAATTATTTATACCTGAAATATTTTTTATTACATCAATTGTTTTATTAATTTTTTATGGTGGTTTAATAAATTCAAATTTATCTATATTAACTTTTTATACTAACAAAATAGCTTCTTTTATAGTTTTTACTTGTTTTATCTTAAATTTTAATACTTTTTTATTAAATTATAATTTTGAAATTTTTCAATATAATTTTATAATAATTTTAAAATTTATAGTGCTATTTAGTGTATTTTGTTGTTTAATATTTACTGAAAATTTTATTTTACAATCTTTTGAATTTTCTTTTTTAATTCTTTTATCATCTTTAGGTTTTATATTATTAATTTTATCATTTGATTTAATTTTAATCTATATAGCAATTGAAATTCAATCAATTTCTTTTTATATTTTAAGTTGTTTAAAAAAAAATTCTGCATTTTCAACTGAAGCTAGTTTAAAGTATTTTATTTTAGGTTCATTAGCTTCCGCATTATTTTTATTTGGTTGTTCGTTAATTTATGGAATAACTGGAACTATAAATTTAAAAGATTTAACTACTATTTTTATTAATTTTAACGATCAATCGTTATTAGTAATTGGTAGTTTATGTATTTTATCGTCTATATTTTTTAAACTTGCGATTGTACCTTTTCATTTTTGGTCACCAGATGTTTATGAAGGAGCTCCAACTATTATAACTGCTTTTTTTTCAATAGTACCAAAATTAGGAATTTTTGTACTTTTTATTCGATTTTTTAATAATGTTTTTTATGATTTACCAAATTTAATAAATTGGTGGGTAACTTATGGCAGTTTATGTGGATTTTTATCTATTTTAATAGGGTCTATTGTAGCTATAAAACAAACTAGAATAAAACGATTATTAGCTTATAGTGCCATCAGTCATATGGGTTATGTTTTAATTGGTCTTATAGCTGGTAATATTGAAGGAATTCAATCAGTTTTTTTTTATCTAATTGTATATATTATTACAAATATATGTATTTGGGGTAGTATTTTAGGAATTAAAAAAATTAAATTTATTTCAGAATTAAAAAATATTTTTTTAACAAATCCTTTTTTAGTTTTTACTTTATTAATAAGTTTTTTTTCATTAGCAGGGGTTCCACCTTTAACAGGATTTTTGTCAAAACTTTTTGTTTTTATTGCAACAATTGAATCAAATTTGTATGTTATATTATTATTTAGTGTTTTTTTAAGTATTATTTCGACTTTTTATTATTTAAGACTAATAAAAATTATTACTTTTGAAAAATCTAATATTCTAAATATTTTAGAATCTAATTTAATTGTTTCGTCTTTAACTAAGTTTATGAGTTTTATCGTAACTTGTTGTTTTTTTAGTTTATTTTTATTTTTTATTTTTCCATTACCATTATCTTTAATAACTTATTATTTAACTTTATTATCTTTTTAGATAGTATATAATAGAGAAAGTAGCTCAATTGGTTAGAGTATTCGCCTGTCACGTGAAGGGTTGTGAGTTCAAGTCTCATTTTTCTCGTTAAATATAACTAATAAACTTTAAAGTTATGAGATTTATAAATTATTTAGTATTAATTGTTATTTTTACAATATGTTTTATTATAGTAAAATTTATTATGTAAATTGTAATTTTTTTTATCCTTATTTTCTTTTTTACAAACTATTATAATTTTTAAACCACTCATATAATTAGTATAAAAATTTGTTTATATAAGCTTAATTTTGAATAGATCAATAAAATGTACAATTTATAAAAATTTTAGTATCTTTGGATCTAATATAATAGTTAATTATATTGATAATAAAAAAATTATAACTAGGACTATGTTTCAACATATTATATTTTTTTATTGAAAATTATCCAATTCCTACAAATTTAAAAAATATTCAATAAATTATCAATTTTAGATAAACTATATTTAAATTAAATTAAAAAATTAATTTATGATTAAAAAAAAAATTACAAAAATTGCAATTTTTGTACAGAAGATCATATTAATAATTAATATAACTAAAAAATAATATTTTTAACCTTTGTAGCTCAATTGGACAGAGTATTGGTTTACGAATTCAAAGGTTATAGGTTCGACTCCTATCAAAGGTATTATTAATAAAATTTAATGTTAATATTTTTGTAGCTTATTTTATAGCTGTAACTGTAATAATAATAGTAGTAATTACTAAAATTAAAATTTTTTAGTGCTTTTTTTATCATAATTAAATATAGTAATTCTAGAATTTTTTGATAAAAAAATAAGTACTTATAAAAATTAAATTAGTATAAGGTTTATATAATAGTTTGATTTTTTTGCATTATTATATTAAAAAATATTTTATTTTGACGTGGAATGTTTGTTATGAACAAATTTAAAATCGTACTTAAAATTGCATTTTTTAACTTAGAAATTAAGTTAATGAACATTTCACAAAAGTACATTTTTGTTGTATAGGTATAGGCATAAAATTATCATATGAAAATTAATACAAAAAAAATCTACTTTTGACCCAAGATTTGTTGTTATAAAATAAACATGGTTTTTATTCTTCATAAACCATGCAAATCCTTGTTTTTATTACAACACGTAAATAAAAAATAAGATTTTAAAAGTACATTTTTTTCTTAATTTTTTATGGACTTTATAGGAATTGGAACCCATTTTATCGCTGTAAACAAATGACGTTTTAACCATTAGACTAAAAGAACTTTTTTTTTATCTATTTATAAAATATTTTAAAATAGAAATACCTTCCATAAAAATTTTGGTTGCTAAAACAATATTTGGCAATTCTACGGGAGAGTGAGGAAAATTATCTAAAGTAGAAGAAACATCGATAAAACTATTTACATTAAAAAAAATGAAAATAACTACTAATACTAATAGCATATTTAATAGAAGTGTCAATCATTTTTGAAAAAACAAACCTAAGTTTAAAAACTATTCTGGATGACAAAAATAGTCAACTAGACGAAACACTAAATTACCCACAATAGGAAGTTTTTTTAGTAATAAATGATTTTGTTAAAAAAAACCGTTAATACCTCATACCAGCTAATAAGCAATTACTTGCAATAAGACTTAATATGTAAAGGTTAATAATAAATCTAAAATCACAGAAGGTTTTTTTTAATAAAATATTTATATTTAATTATAAAATTGTTAATTATTACATTTTCCTGAAAAAGTAAAAATTGAGTCATTATGAACTATTTTAAAGTGCTATATAAGTTAATCCCGTTTACATCAAAATTGATATCTTTTAGATTATATAAATAATCTACCTACCATACTGTAATTTTCCTCATTAAAAAATTTTCTAAATAGTTTTGAACTTTCAATTTCTAAACCTGATTCAAGTTTTTCAGTAATTTGATTTGCTAAAATGTCAATTAACATTTTATTTTTCAACACGAAAACTTCAAAAAGATGCAGTGTTTTTGCTTTATGTTGTTTAAAAAGAATATACGTAAATTGTTTTACTTGAAACTCATTTATACGTAATTTTTCAATATGAACATGCACAAATCTACATATTAAAAAAGAGAATCTACTACTATTATTATAACTTTTTTTATTATTAAATTGAAATTAAAAAATAAAATAATGCGGAACTAATAAAATTGATAAAATATAATATGTTTATTAAAATTTACACTAACTGCCCATCCTATTAAACTTAATAAAAAGAGCGAATAAATCAATTCGTACAGGTTTTTCGCTAAATGTTGAAAATAAAAAATAAAAATTTTCATTTTTTTGAATTTTGGTAAAATTTTTATATTTTTATTAACAGAAGTGGGATTTGAACCCACATTCTAAGATCATGAGCCTTATAAGTTAACCATTACTCTATTCTGTTATTCACTTATGATTCCCTTTTTTAAAGTATTTTTAGGTATAATAAATTTGAATTCTAATAAGTTCAGCTTGTCTTTATTATAATATTATTTTATTATTTAATTTTCTTTTAAAAAAAGTTGAATAAACTTTGGATCTGTTTTAAAACATAGACATTTAGAATCAGTAACTTTATTTCCATTAATTTTACTATAACCGGTAGATATAGAATAAAAACGATCCGCATGCTCTTTATCCAAACATACTTGAAATAAATACGAATCATAATATTCGTTATAAATAATAATTAAAGAATTTGGTGAATCAGAATTTAAAACTTCTAATAATGGAAATTTATTACAGGGTTCTAAGTTTAATGCAGGTTGATCTAAATCATCTTCTCTTTTTGAATAAAAATGTATATCATCCCTTAGAGAAGCTAAAGTATCAAGAAAATTTTTTTTTACTAAAACACATACAAAATATGGCTCATGGTCTTTAACTCCAGAAATTTCAGTTAAACCTGTTAATATAGAATACATGTCTTCGATAATTTTAGAGTCCAAATTGAAGACAAAAACATCGATGTTATAAACAGAATCATAAAAAACAAAAATACCTTCTTTATCCAATTTATTTGACATTATAAAATTATGAGATCTTGTATTAGGAGAGCAATCTAACAAACTAAAATCATCTTTACCTAATTTTATAATTTTTTTCTCAAAACTGTCACAATAAGAATATGATGCTGATAAAAATTTTTTCCCGTTAAGATTTGTTTCACTAGATGAATTAAAACTATAATCTAGTGAATCTAATAAAATAAAAATAATGACTGTTAATATAAAAACTGAAAAAATAATCCAAACAACCTCTGAATGTGTAAAATTTTCGAAACTTGGATAAAGTTTTTTATTATATAATTTAAATAGTAACCAAAAAACAAATATTAAACTAACCACAATAAAAAACATAATAATATTATGAAAATTTAATATGCCTTCCATATAAGGAGTTGTTAAATCTTGAACGCTTATTTGCCAACTTGTTGACTCATAAGCAAAAAAATAATAAATAAATACAAAAATTATTAAAATGATACTATATAAAGTGATTGGCATTAGTTTTAGTTATTAGCAGAAGCAGGATTTGAACCTACATCCTAAAAGTGTGAACCTTATAAGTTAACCATTTTTTTATTCTGCTATTTTTTTGAATACACTGTTATTAAAAAATTATAAAATAAATATAAAATTTAGTATCTCTAAGCTAAAATTCTTACAAATCGTACACATGAGACCTATTAAAGTTTTAATCTTAAACTTTATTAAATAGAAAATTATTTTAGAGTGCAGATTCCCACTTAGATGATTTCAGTGGTTATCTCACATAAACTTAGCTACCCAGCGATGCCCTAAGAAAGAACAACTGGTACACCAGCGGTTTACTTTTCCTGATCCTCTCGTACTAAGGTTTAATCCTCTTAATTTTCTAAAACCCACAGTAGATAGGGACCAAACTGTCTCACGACGTTCTGAACCCAACTCACGTACCACTTTAATCGGCGAACAGCCGAACCCTTGGAAGATCCTTCACCTCCAGGATGTGATGAGTCGACATCGAGGTGCCAAACGACTTCGTCGATAGGAGCTCTAGGAAGTCATCAGCCTGTTATCCCTAGCGTACCTTTTATCCGTTGAGCAATGATTTTTCCACACAAAATCACTGGATCACTATGACCAATTTTCATTTCTGTTTGACATGTCTGTCTTACAGTTAAGCAGATTTATACCATTATATTCTAAAGACTGATAGTTGATCAATCTGAATCCACCTTTGCACGCCTCCGTTACTCTTTAGGAGGCGACCGCCCCAGTCAAACTACCCGTTAAACACTGTTTTTGTAATTAGAAGTTCCAAAAAAAAAGAGTGGTATTTCACTAATGTTTATCTTTATCTAAAGAGAAAAAAAACTCCCACTTATACTACACAAATTTATTAGTTCTTCAATGTTTAATTATAGTAAAGGTGCATAGGGTCTTTCCGTCTAGCTGCAGGTAATCCGCATCTTCACGGATAATTCAATTTCACTGAGATGATAATGGAGACACCGAGGAAGTCGTTACACCATTCATGCAGGTCGGAACTTACCCGACAAGGAATTTCGCTACCTTAGGACCGTCAGAGTTACAGCCGCCGTTTACTGGGGATTATAAAAAATGCCAAGACATTTTTTTTTAACCTTGCAGCACCGGGCAGGTGTCAGTCCCTATACGTCTTTTTACAAATTTGCAGAGACCTGTGTTTTTGTTAAACAGTCGCCCCCTCCGATTCTGTGCCAACTTAAAGAGGTTGCCCTTATTAAGTCATTCCTTCTCCCGAAGTTACGGAACCATGTTGCCGAGTTCCTTCATTATCATTATCTCATAAGCTTTAGTATTCTCTACCCACCCACCTGTGTCGGTTTAAGGTACGGTTAGTATAATAAATATTTAAAAACTATTTCCTGAACTTTTTAAAATACTTTTTTTTTTCTATTTGAATAACAAAATCACGTTTTCGAATTTTATTATTCTCAAAAAATATTTTTACAAAGTTGTCATTTTTTAGCTAAAAATTGATTTTTTACTCATTAAGAATTGTTTTCACAAAACTCTTAGAGACCGTTTAATTCTACACTATTAAGTGCTACGACGAATTTAATATGAACGTCAGAACCCTTGGATTTTCAGCCACAATGATTTTTACATTGTTTTTTGTTACTCATATCAGCATTTTCACTTCTGATTTCTCAAGAATTTTTTCCAAAATTCCTTCATCGATTATACAGAACGTTCTGCTACCACTTAAAAAAGTTTACGAATTCGGTGACTTTTTTAAATCTCCTTAAATTTTCGGAGTCTAATTACTTCACAAGTGATCTGTTACGATTTCTTTAAATGATGGCTGCTTCCAGGCCTACATACTAATGATTGTCGCAACTAAATCTCCTTAGACTAAAAAAGTTCTTTGAGACCTTATTCATCAATCAGGGCTGTTTCCCTTTTGAGTCTAGACCTTAGCACCTAGACTCTGTCTGATTTAATTTATTGATTTTTGTATTCGGAGTTTTCGTATAATCAGTAAGTGCTATACCCCATCAAACACAAAGTGCTCTACCCCAAAAATTTTATTAAATCGCTCTACCTAAATAGATTTCGCAGAAAACCAGCTATTTCTGAGTTTGATTAGCCTTTCACTCCTAACCTCAAGTCATCTAAAGCTTGTGCTACAGCTAATAGTTCGGTCCTCCTACTCATGTTTCCATAAAAGTATTCAACCTGCTCAAGGTTAGATCACTCAGTTTCGGGTTTTTTATAAAGACTGTCAATACTTTTTAAAATTTGTATTATCTACGCCTCTTTATAAGCTTGCCTTTTATAAAAACTAGCTGACTCATTATACAAAAGGTACGTTGTTACTTTATAAAGCTTCAACTGATATTGGGCAAAAAATTTCATAACCTTTCCTTTACAGTACTCGTTTGCTATTGGTCAAAAGATTTATTTTTAGACTTGAGGGTGGTACCCCAATTTTCAAAGAATTTTACTTCTTTTACTAATAGTATTATAAAAATCTAAATTACAGGATTAATACCTTCTTTGATTATTCAAATAGATTTTTTGTTTATAATACAAATCTATAATCGAGTTTGTTCGCCACTACTTTCGATATCTCGTTTGATTTTTATAAAAGTTACTAAGATGTTTCAATTCACTTTTTTTTAATTTTCAAGAGAAAAATTTTTTTTATTGGACATTTTAGTTTATAAGGCAACCAATTTGATTACTAACTAAAAATTTTGTTTTATAACATCCAAAAAAATCTTTTACCTAGGTATCCGTTTTATGCCTTTTATTATTTTATAATTTTATTAACAGAAGCAGGATTTGAACCTACATCCTAAGATCATGAGCCTTATAAGTTAACCATTACTCCATTCTGTTATTTACCTATGGTTCCCTTTTTCAAAGTATTTTTAGGTATAATAAAGTTTAAGAATCTTGAATTCTAATGAGTTCAGCTTGTCTTTATTATAAATTTTATAAAAAAATAAAACATGTAATTATATTAATTTAATTTTTAATTTATCTTTTGCTTCCAGCCGCAAGTTCCCTTACGACTACCTTGTTACGACTTCATCCCAGTTACAGACCTATCTTTGGACTTATTTATAAAACTAGAAATTAAAATTAATTATTCAATCATAATTATAAATTAATTTTCAAATAATATAAATAAAGTTTTAAAGTAAAACCTACTTCCGGCATGTGACGGGCGGTGTGTACAAGACCCAGGTACAGATTCACCGCAACGTGATGATTTGCGATTACTAGTGATTCCAACTTCATGTGGACGAGTTGCAGTCCACAATCCGAACTACGACAAGATTTATAGATTTGCTTTCTTTTACAAGATTGCTTCTGATTGTGCTTGCCATTGTAACACGTGTGTAGCCCAGTTCATAAGGGCCATGAGGACTTGACATCATCCTTACCTTCCTCCTAAAAACAATAAATAGGCAGTAATTTTAGAATAACTTTAAAATTAACTAAAAAAAAGGGTTGCGTTCGTATAGGGACTTAACCAAACATCTCACAACACGAACTGACGACAGCCATGCAACACCTGAGTTTTTTTATTAAATAATAATAATAAAACAGTCAAGAACTGGTAAGGTTTCGCGCGGATTATCGCATTAAACCACATGTTCCACCACTTGTATGGATCCCCGCCAATTCTTTTGAGTTCCAGCCTTGCGACCGTACTTCTCATGCGGAGTGCTTAAAGCGTTAGCTTAGTATCCAAAAATTAATCTAAATACGAGCACTCAGCGTTTACTGCATGGACTACGAGGGTCTCGAATCCTCTTTGCTCCCCATGCTTTAGTTCCTCAACGTCAGTATAGACCCAGATAGTTGCCTTTGCCGTTGGTATTCTTTTATATCTCTTAGGATTTCACCCCTACTTATAAAATTCTACTATCCCTTATCTAACTCAAAGTTAAAATGTTAAAGAAGCAGAAATAAAGTTGAGCTTTATTATTTTACTTCTAACACTCAAAAAACCGTCTACGAACCCTATACGCATAATCAATCCGAATAACGCTTGCCCCCCTCGTCTTACCGCGGCTGCTGGCACGAGTATTAGCCGGGGCTTCTTCTTTAGGTACTGTCATATTCCTCCCTAATGAAAAGGCTTTACGACCGAAATCTTCTAATCACCTATTTAGTATTGCTGGGTCAAGCTTTCGCTCATTGCCCAAGATTCCTCACTGCTGGCTCTATGCGGAGCCTGGGCCGTGTCTCAGTCCCAGTGTGGCTGATCATCCTCTCAGACCAGCTAAAGATCACAGGCTTGGTAAGCTTAACCTCACCAACTACCTAATCTTAACGTAGATCATATTTTAGCAACATTATGTCTTTATAAATTTATTTAGTATTTACTAAACTAAAAGCTAGATTCTACATTTATACTCACCCGTTCGCTATGATAATTAAATTATCATTCAACTCGCATGTGTAAAGCATACTAACAGCGTTCATTCAAAGCCAGGATCAAACTTTAATCAACCATATTTATTTTTTAAAAAAAATAAATTTTTTACATTAAACCATCCATAATTTTTTAATATAATTTTACATTAATATTTTAAAAATTATCCTTTATGGGAATCGAACCCATGTTATCGCCGTGAAAGGGCGACGTCCTAACCACTAGACGAAAAGGACTTTTTTAGTGTACTCATTATCGGACTTGAACCGATACTCATTATATGAAACAAATTTTAAGTCTATCGTGTCTACCAATTTCACCAAATGAGCTTTTTTTATTTATTCAAATTTAATTAATTTATTTTATGAATTATATTATTCTTTATTATATGATTAACATCTTTTTTGTTTAAAAAAGATTTAATACAATAATACTTTCTTAAATCTTTTTTAAAAAGTATTAATCTTGATCTTATTAAACTACTAAAAAGAGAATTATTTATAAATTTTTTTAAAAAATAAAAAATAAAAAATAATTCTCTTTTTTTTAAAAAAATTACATTTTTTATTTTTAAAAAAATAATTGCTTTATAAATTCGTGTTTCAAATTGTTCACGAGCTTTTTTATTTACATGAGGTGATCTATTTAAAGTATATTTTTTTTTATTTTTTTGTAAAAAAAATAAACTAGGTTCAAATAAAAAATATTTTTTTTTATTTTTATAATTTAAATATAATTTAGTATTTAAAAAAATGGATAAATTTAAATAAAAATTATATAAAAATTTTTGAGAAAATGATTCAATTGAAAGTTTGTAATACATTTAAAATTTTTAAATTAACCAATTAAAACTTAAAAAAATACTACTAATTAATAATAAATAACTTAAAGATAAAGGTAAAAAAACCTTCCATCCTAAAGTCATTAATTGATCATAACGATATCGTGGTAATATTGCTCTAAACCAAATAAAAAGAACAACAAAAAAACAAATTTTAAGACCAAACCAAATAAAAGAAGGAATAAAATTAAATGGAAATATATCAAATAATGGTAGCCAACCACCAAAAAATAAAATGGTTGTTAAACAACTCATTAAAAGCATATTAGCATATTCTCCTAAAAAAAATAATGCAAATCCCATAGCAGAATATTCAACATTATAACCAGAAACTAATTCAGCTTCGGCTTCAGGTAAATCAAAAGGGTGGCGATTAGTTTCTGCTAAAGCAGAAATAAAAAACATAATAAATACTGGAAATAAAGGAATACAAAACCAAATATTTTTTTGAGCTATAACAATTTCAGTTAGATTAAATGAACCAACACATAATACAATACAAATTATTATAAAACCAATAGAAACTTCATAAGACACCATTTGTGCTGCTGAACGAAGAGCACCTAAAAAAGCATATTTAGAGTTACTAGACCACCCAGAAGTAATAATACCATAAACACCTAAAGAAGATATTCCAAATAAATATAATACACCTATTTGAATATCAGAACCTACAATTCCTTCTCCAAACGGTATAACTGCCCATCCTATTAAGCTTAATAAAAAAGTTATCATAGGAGCAATAACAAAAACAATTAAGTCTGAGTTACTAGGTAATATTGTTTCTTTAGAAAATAATTTTAACCCATCAGCTAATGGAGTTAATAGTCCAAACCAACCAATTACATTAGGACCTTTTCTCCTTTGAATAGAACCCATTATTTTTCTTTCAGCTAATGTAAAATAAGCTACTGAAATTAATAAAGGAATAATAATAAATAAAATTTTAAAAATATTTATTAAAATAAGAAAAGCCATAAAATTTTATTTTTTTATTGAAATAAATGTAGCAAGATCATACTTTCTTGCTAATTGTTTATAAATAAACTGATTTTTTGAATAAGTATTTATAAATAAAGTAAGAACAATCGGTCCAATCATTCCAATTAACAATAAAAACCCCGACATTAAAAAATGTACAAAATAATCGATGTATAAAAATTGTCCTATACATTTTAAATTATTTAAATTATCAAAGTTAATAATGCAATTTTTATAATTAGTAGAAAAAGTTAATTCATTTGATAATTGATTTAAAAAGATACTTTCTTGAATAATAAAAATTAAAATAAAAAGAAAAAATAACCCTATTATTCCACTAATAGAAAAATATTTTAAATAATTTGTAGGTGATTTTATAATTTTAACATCAATCATCATAACGACAAAAAGAAATAAAATAGCAATAGCTCCTACATAAATAATAATAAAAATTAAAGGTAAAAATTCTATTTCTAATAATAATAAAATAAAAGTAGCTTCTAAAAAAACTAAAACTAAAAATAATACCGAATGAACTGGATTTTTAACTGTAATAACTAAAAAGGCTGATAATATAATTAAAAATGAAATAAAAAAAAATAATAAAGAAAAATAAGACATACTTTTTTTTAATTTTTAATATTATTTATTGAAACATTTTTTTTATTATTTTTATTTTCAATAATTTGGAGTAAAAGGATTCGAACCTTTAAATATCCGTACCAAAAACGGATGCCTTACCATTTGGCTATACTCCATAACTACTAATTGTATAACAGAATAGTTTAGCTGGTTAGAACGTTAGAATCATAATCTAAATGTCGAGGGTTCAAATCCCTCTTCTGTTAGTAAAATTTTAAAGGTGAATATAGCTCAACAGGTTAGAGTGTCAAATTGTGACTTTGGAAGTTATGGGTTCAAATCCCATTATTCACCCTTTTTATAATTAATAATAAATTTAAAATTTTATATAAAAAAATATAAAAAATATTTTTTATTGAATTTGGAAAAATAAAATTTAAAAAATAATTAATATTAGTATAACAAATATAATGTGAAAATAAATACACTTGTAATACAGGACTAATATTTTGTGAAGGTAAATAAATAAGACCATCAATTAAATTTTTAGTAATATTTTTTGTATATAAAAATCTAATTACAGTTGTATTAAAAATTTTTAAATTATTATTCGTTATATAATTTTCAATAATAAATTTATTAAAAAATTTTGGAAAAACTTTTAGTGATTGTAATTGATATTTAAAAATTTCAGTTAAAAATAAATCTTCATTATAAGGTTTTGATAAAATTGTTTGAGTTAAAATAAAAATTGGGTTGTTAAAAATTTCTTTATTACTTAAAATTTTAAGTTTTTTTTTCAATAATTTAGGATTCATTATATATATAATATTTTTTATTTGATATTGTACTATAATAAAAAAAAGATTTATTAATTAAATTAATCAAATTATTTTTGCTTTTTTTTGAAAGATTAGCAAAAATAATAATATTTTTGTAATATGATTTAAAATTAAAATTTTTAATTTTTTTTATTAAATATTTTTTTTTATACAATAAAGAATATCTTTTTGTATAATTTTTTTTTATATATAAAAATTTTTTTAACCAATTTTTTTTTTTATAATTTTTATTCAAAAAAATTGTTTTAAAATAATATGAAAACTTAAAAAAAGTTAAAGAATTTAAAAATTTTTTTTTATCAAATTGTAATTCTAAATTTATTGAACTAAATTTTTGTCGTATTTTTAACTTTAATATTTTTAAATAATATACAAAATTAAAATTTTTTAAAATAATTTTTATAGGTAAATTAATGTTTAATTTATAAATTAAATCATTTTTTTTTAAAAAAAAATAAAAATATTTTTTATTTAAAAAAAGTTTATCGTAAGATTTTAATAAAAATTTTTGTCTTTTTAAATTTTTAATAAAAATAATAAAATTAATTATATTAAAATATGTTTTAGTATCTTCTAATTTATTTTTTATTTCAATATTTGAAAAATGATTTAAATAATAAAAATTATACTCTGGTAAATTTAGAAAAAAATATTTTTCAAGTGTTTTTTCAAAATAAATTTCTATATTATTTATAGTAGAAATTTTTGATCTATAATTTTTTAAAAAATTTAATTTATAACTATTATTCATATTTATCGTTGTATTATACATGTCTTTAAAGGAAGTTTATGTGCCGCAGATTTTAAACATTGTAAAACTAATTTTTTATTTAAAGCTGAAACCTCAAATAAAATTTTACCAGGACTTATTTTTGATACCCAATAATCAACATTACCTTTTCCTTTTCCCATTCGTACTTCTAAAGGTTTAGAAGTAAGAGGTGTATCTGGGAAAACATTTATCCAAATTTGATCATATTTACGTAGTTTTCTTTTAATATTTACCCTAACTGATTCTAATTGTTTACCAGTAATTCGACCAGGTTCTAGAGCTTTTAAACCAAAATCCCCAAAATTTAATGTAATTAGTGAATTTGTTTTTTTATTTATTTTACCTTTATGATATTTTTTATATTTTGTTTTTTTAGGTTGATACATTTTTAACAGCAATCCAAATTTTTACTCCAAAACAACCAAATAAGGTATTTACAGGAAATAAATTATAATTTATTTTTTGTGATATAGTAGATAAAGGCATGGAACCCAATTTGATTCTGTATATTAGTGATCGATCTTTACCATTTAATTTTCCTTTTATTTGAATTTTTAAACCCTTTATTTTTTCAAATAAACTTTTTTTTTTTAAAAGAAATTATGAATCGACGTAAACTATTTAAAAAAAATTTTTGTTTTTTTCTTAAAGATTT
>Ga0007866_1000112_pt1 | contig 22205 bp, 39 predicted proteins | sample CryBogCBH18Jul07_FD_71223 | JGI IMG/M metagenome (GOLD analysis project Ga0007866, IMG submission 71223) | Freshwater microbial communities from Crystal Bog, Wisconsin, USA - CBH18Jul07 | ecosystem: Environmental > Aquatic > Freshwater > Lake | place: Crystal Bog, Wisconsin, USA | collected... | reverse complement strand
TACAAAGCTAGGGTACATTGTACACCCCGACATTTGTAATCGTGAAGTTTTGAATTGGTTAAACACTCAAAAGGTTAATCTAAATTCAACCTTCTACAAAAGTTGGAACGATGTTATCGTAAAAAGTCGTTGGGAATTATACCTTGACCAAATTAAGCACTATGCTTCAACGTATGGTACTAATTTTGAAGGTGAAGTGTATTTGCCAGAAGGTGAAGTAGAAATACCTAAATTTACAGACTTTAAAGTTATCACTCCGATAACTGCACAAGAAGTAATTTCTCGTTGCGAAGGTATGTTATTTAGTGGTATCGCTCTAAAAGAAGATACTATGAAAAATCTTTTGGACATTCTTACTTGGTTAAACCATAAGATTGATGTTGATAAAGTAAGGAACAAAGAAGCTAAAATGATTTTATGCAAAACATATAATCTTTTGCCTTCCGATGCTGCTGAATTGGTAAGATACTTAGTGTATTTACATACTGATTCTACTTTATTAATTAAGAGTCCAGAAGTCATTAGGGCTATTGGTGCAAAACACATTGATATTACTAAAATAGTAAAATCATTTGGTGAAGAAAAACTTTCCAGCGTGTTCTTCCGATTCAAACCGATTTTCTTGGCTTTCAAGAAAAATCATAAGAATAGAAAACTTATTAACAAACTTAGACGTTTGGCAAATAAGTTTCATAAGCCTATGGCAGATGGATTTTTTGAAACATTACTTAGCAATAAGGAAAATGTTTATCAATTGGAAGGTCGTTTAAAAACGATTACTAACTTCAAAAAGATTGGTTTGCTACAAGCAATCAATATAAGATTGAAGGAATTGGGTGATAAAGTTTATTTGGTTCGTAACCAAAAAATCTTTATCAAAACAGGACAAGAGTTCAAATATACTGATACTGACTATCTAAAAGTAGTTTATAGTATCATATATGAAGATTTGGTTTCTACTTTGAAAGAAAAGGCTTGTAAAGTAAGATTACCGCAAGGTATTAACTTAACTTTACCAACTTCTGAAAAATCTTTTATCGGTAACTATCCGATTGGTTCATCATTTGATTTTGGTGATTCTGATAATATCGTTGGTATTTATTGGAGAGGTGAAGATGGTGCTAGAGATTTGGATTTGAAAAGAATTGATATTGATGGTACTCAATATGGGTGGAATGCTTCTTATAAAAACTCTGATAACTCAATTGTTTTTAGTGGGGATATGACAAGTGCAAGTCCAGAAGCAACAGAATTATTTTATGCGAAAAAAGGTGTAAAACCTTCTATCTTTAAGGTAAATTTGTTTAGCGGTGCGATTAATAGCAAGTTTAAGTTCTTTGTTGCAAAAGAAAATGTTACAAACTTACAAAGAAACTATATGGTTAATCCTAACAATATATTGGTTTCAGTAGATTGTGTAATGGATTCGCAAGAAAAAACTTTGGGTGTTGCCGGAGATAATAAGTTTATCTTGGCTCAATTTAGAAGTGGTAAAGGTAGGGTTGCAGGTAATTCTGTTACTAACAAATATACTGACTATGCTATGAACACTTTGGATACTTATGTGGATATGCGTAAAGTTTTAACTGATGCAGGGTTTACATTTGTGGAAAAAGAAAGTGAAGCAGATATTGACTTTACAAAGTTAAGCAAAGATAGTTTGATTGATTTGTTTGATAAAAACAAAAAGATTGAATTAAAAAAGGTAGCAGAAGTTGCCTAAGTTTATTGAGAGAGAGTGTTCCACGTGGAACACTCTTTCAAAATAGATTTGGTTAATAACTTAAAAAGTGTTATCTTTGAATAAATAAAAAAATCCGTTGGTAGCTCAGTTGGTTAGAGTGCTATTCTGATGCGCAAACTTTATAATGATTGAATGGCAAAAGAATTTGAGTAGGGAAAGGATAGTGATTCGAAGCACTATTTGAGTAGACCAAAAAGTTTGAATAGTTAAGAGAGATTTGTAAAGATTCAATAATAGAGGTCGGGGGTTCGAGTCCTTCACAACGGACCAGTTTTAACTTATAAAAACTTTTATGTTAGATATTTAGTATATACTTTACAGCCCAACTCTCCATTGGGATTGGTAAAGAGCAATATAGAAAAATAACTAATATAGAGGTTTTTTGTTTTAAAAAATTACACATTATGAGAGATACTACTGAATTTGTTGCTGAAAGTTTATTAACATTTAATAGTGTTGAATATAATCCTTTACAGGATTATTTAGTTTTAGAGCCATCTGCCGGCACAGGATTTTTGACAAAGTATATTAAATATTTTTTTAATAAAAGAATTATGCAATCAGATAAAAATAGTCTTACTATTGATTGTATTGAATTAAATAAAGATAAGTTTGATATTTTATCAAAAGATTTTCCTAAAGCAATTCATGGCGATTTTCTTAAATTAGATATTCAAAGAAAATATGATTTAATAATTGCTGCCCCACCATTTAAAGGTAATACAGATTTAGAACATATAATGAAAATGTATGATTTGTTAAAAGTTGGTGGTGAAATTATATCATTAACTACGCCTTATTGGTTTACTAATAACGAACCTTTGCAAGTAAAGTTTCGTGAATGGTTAATAAATAAGCCACACAAAATTAAGATGTTACCCGATATGACTTTTTCGGAAAGGGGAAAAACTGTTCCAACTGCAATAATAAATATTTACAAATGGAGACCGTAACAAAATATACACCTAAGCAAAAAACAACTAATTTTCAATTTAGATGGAATGAACCGCTTGGAGTGGCTGAATGTCCGTATGCTTATAGATATGTATTTATATTTTTTGGTTTTTCAATTCGTATTCATAAATGGTTACGAAGTGAACCAATTTCACATCAACATGACCACGCTTGGGATTTTTTAACAATTTGCTTAAAAGGTGGTTATATTGATGTTTCAAAAGATGGGATTGATAAGTTTAGAGTAGGTTCAATAAGGTATAGAAAAGCAACACATATTCATAATGTAATTTTACCAAAAGGTAAAACTTGTTGGACTTTATTATTTTGTTCTAAACCAAAAAGAAAATGGGGGTTTTGGGTTAATGGAGTATTAAAAAGACCTTTAAAATATTTCCATAAATATGGACACCACCCTTGCGATTAAAAAATAACCATTAATGGTTATTTTTATTTAATATATACTTTATGAAAATAAAATGTATATTAAATTGTCCTATATGTGATAGTCAAGTTGAAAAAACTAAAAGTTATATAGAAAAATCAAAAAATGGGTTATTCTATTGTAGTAGAAAATGTATGGGTATAGGTCATAAAAAGGCTGAATTATATCCTTGTACTACTTGTGGTACTTTATCTGAACAATTTTTAAGAGTTGTAAAAAGTAATAAAAATCTTTTTTGTAGTAGAAAATGTTATGATGTTTTTCAAAATAAAAGTATTAAATTAACTTGTATATGTGGTAAAGACTTTTTAAAACAAAAATCACAATATATTTTAAGAAAAAATCATTATTGTTCTAAAAAATGTCAAAGTTTAGAAAATAATAAAATTATTAGAAATTGTGCTGAATGTTCTAATGAATTACAATTACATAGTTATCAAATCAAAAAATCAAAAAGTGGTAATTTCTTTTGTTGTAGAAGTTGTATAGGAAAGTTTTACACAAGAAATAAAACTTTCGGAGTTAATCGTTCTAAGTTTGAAATGTGGTTAGAAAATAATCTACAAATTGATTTTCCTAATTTAATTTTTGATTTTAATAATAAAACAGAACTTGGTTATGAACTGGATATTTTTATACCCTCAATAAAAATTGCAATAGAAATACATGGGCCGACACACTATCAAGCCATTTATGGCGAAGATAGACTAAAAAGAACAAAAGAACTAGATTTATTAAAAATAGAATTATGTAAGGAAAAAAATATTAATCATTATATAATTGATGTTAGTAATATACGTTCTTGGAGACCTAATAAAACTATTACACATTACGAAGATATAAAAGAAATTATTAAAAATAATTTGGTGGCTAAGTTTTAATCCCTTATATTTGCATCATTAAATAACAATTAAATATTACACAATGAAAAAATGCGTTTTCCTGTTTTTGATGTTTGTCTTTACAAACATTTGTATCTTTGCACAAGATTCTAATCTTAAAAAAGATAGTTCAGCAACCCCTGTTTTAGATAAAACAGAACACTTAGTTGATAAGTATAGTGCTAAAATTGCCGATGCTTTCATGTCCTCGATTGATAAAGCAACACCTTTTGTTAAATCAACTTTCACTTCTTTGGTTTATTTACAAATTGGTAAAGGTATTGCTTATTTAGTTCCGACCTTTTTCTTTTTATTGTTTTTATGGATTTTTATTTATCAATATAATAAAGTAGAAAAAATATTAAACTCTGATAAAGTTCCTAATAATTTAAGAGCAGGTTATGGAGTTTTTAATAGTTATAATATAAATCCAAAAATAATTATATCATTTATTTTATTTATTTTATTTGGAATTGTTTCTATGTGTACAATTGCCGATGGAATAGAACACTTATTCGCCCCCCAATGGTATGCAGTAAAAGATATAATTGAATTGTTTAAGGGTACACCACAACAATAATTTAAAAAAAGATGGATTTTTAATCCATCTTTTTTTTGTTTAATAACTTTTAATCCCTTATATTTGCAGTACAAAAATACACAGTATGAAACATTACAATTTATTATTTAAGGGAGTTGAAACAAATAAAAGACCTTTAGATTTGACAGATGCAGAATTTGAAAAAATTAAAGCAGATTTGGCAGGTTCAGATTTTGAATTAGTATTGCATCCAAAAACTACTGAAATAGAATGGTTTATTAATTTATCTACTGAAACAGCAGAAATGTTATGTAATCACCACCAAATAAACCCACATTCTGTTTCAGTTTATTCTATGATATTTTTATATGAAATATATCAAGATAAGTTTGGTAGATAACTTTTTTTCCCCTATCTTTGCATCACTAAAAAAGTACATATTATGAGTAGTAACAGCAAATTAACTGCAAAAATTAACCTTCAACAAGTATTTGAAGGTAGTGTAACAACCCTTGAAAACGCCTTTAAAGGCGATGTAATGACCGCAAAAAATGGTAAAGATTACATTCCTTTAGAAGTGTTAAAAGGCAAACGTTGGGTGTGTATTGACGATTTGGCAGGTGACCATTTCTATCACAAACAAACTGGCGATGTTCAACTTCAAGTGGATATTAACCCAAGACGTGAAGTTGATAAGTTTGATAATACACATAGTGTTTCACTACAACAAAGCAAAGCTACTCGTGAAAGTGGTGCTACAAGAAAATACTGCGGTGAAGCAAAAGAAATTATTTTTGGTGTAAGAGCAGCAGTAGTAACAGCAACATCAACAGCAGAAAAAATGATTGCAGATGCTAACCTTAAAAAACTTGAAGAAGCAGAAGATTTAGATTTCCTTTAATAAATTAAAAAATGCCCCCTTAAAGGGGCATTTTTATTTGGATATTAACTTATTTAATCGTATATTTGTATAACAAAAAAAAAATGAATATTTTAAAATTTTTATTAATCATTTGTCTATTAACTACAAGTTGCGATGGGATTAAAGAAAAACACGTTAAAGGTGTTATAATTGAACACAGCCTAATTATTGATGAATTAGGAGTAATACACTATACTACTAAAATTAAACAAGATAATGGGACTATTGTAGAAAATAATAGTGTAGATTTTTTTGATATGGTAGTAGGAACAAAAGTTGATTATATTTATTATTAAATATATTTGGTTTTTAACTTAAAATACCTTATCTTTGTTTAACAGAAAATAAGTGAATTATGATTATGCTAGTTTTAATATGGTATTTTATAGGTGTTGTTTTAGGTTATATTCTTCTAATTGTAGGTAATACAATGTCAGTTAAATGCGGTGAAGAAAAAGCTAAATTAAAATATATATTTTATAGTTGGTTAAGTTGTATATTATGGATAATATCAATTATTAGTATGTTGTTTAAATACTATGTACCTTTCAATAAAATAGCAAAGTTATTTAATGAAGAACCCGACTTAACAAATAAAAAATAATTAAATATGAACTCAACAGAAAAATTTATTATAATATATTCAATAGGTATAGTATTAGCAGTACCTTTAATAATGTATTATAATAAGTTATTTAAAAAAGATAAAACACCACTTAAAATTGCCTTATTTAGTTATGTGGCAGTTATAGGATTTTTAATGGCTACCTTTGATAATTTGTTTGGTAATGATGAAGATGATGAAGATTTTTTTGCAGGACTATAAAAAAAAATTTTTTTTGGTTTGAAAAAATTTTTTTTTCTTAAACAATTTTAATAGTATGCCCCGAAAAAAATTTTTTTTTTCATAGAGTTTTGACAAATAATTACCCTAAGAAAAATTTTTTTTTCTTGCTAGTATCAAAAAATTTAGGCAATAAAATAGTATTCCAGTAACTTTTAAAGTTGCTAGTAAAGTTGTGGCAAAGCACAGCCATTAAAATAGTTGCCTATTTTTTAGATATTTTTGGTTTTATTTTTTGTCAAGCAATAATATAGGGAAAAAAGTTAGAAAACAAAAATAATTTTATCCTACTAATTTAGTGGACTATTATGCCAGCCTACCTCTGATTCCTCCAGGTTCGTCACCCGCCTGCCCCTTTTGGCACTACAAAGATAAGGGGTTCTAAGTTATTAAACAAATAAAATACAATCTTTTTTAAAAAATAAATATTTTGCTTTTTTATTTGTTGGTATCAAATAAAACTATATCTTTGCATCAGTTAAATAAAATACTATGACAAAAAAGTTATTCAATACAGAAGTAAATAAGGTTAGAAAAATGGCAAGTCTATTCAGTTTCAACCTTAAATTAAATGGTAAGCAAGTCATTCTAAATAATGATAATCAAACCAAATTAAAAGAAGCAACAAGGTTGCTAGAAGCAGCAGCAAATATTTTAATAGAAATAAAATAAAAAAAAATAAAAAAATATTTGTTGGTTTCAAATAAAACTATATCTTTGCACTATATTTATTTACACACTAAAAAAAGTTAATTATGTTTACAGATTTTGAAGTTGAAGTTTTAGAAAACGAAAGCGATGTTATTAAAAACTTTGAAGTAGAATTGCCTAAAGAAAGTGCATCAGCCATAAGAAATGCAGCAAAAATGGCTGCAAATAATCTTTTTGATGACATTGATTGGGATAATACTAGCATAGCTATCACAAAAAATGTGCCTATTGAAGTTAAACCCGACTTTTCAATGGGTGAAGGACTTACAAAGGGATTAGATTTTAGTAAACTTCATTTAATGAACCCCGAATGGGCTGGCGAAAGTATTTATTTAGCCACTTCGGATGATTTGAGAGCGTTTAACTTTTTGGTTATAGGTGACCAAAATCAAGAACGTAGGGAACTAAAAGAAGAAAAAAAGCGTTTAAAACAAATGGGTATGCTTAACCCTATTTCAGAAATTGAAGATGATTCAGAAATTGAAGATGATTCCGATGATTCCGATGATTCCGATGATTCAGAAGATTAATATTGTTCCACGTGGAACAATATTAAAAAAAAGAGTGTTCCACGTGGAACACTCTTTTTTACATTTTTTTTAACAAAATAAATTTGTTTAGTAAATACTTTTCCTTATCTTTGTGCAGTCAATGTAAGACAGCCGCTTTATAAAATAAGTGAAGGAATCAGAAGTAGGCTGCCCTAAAAGGCAGCCTTACTTTTTTAAAAAATAAATGCCAGCCTACCTTTGATCTCTCCATACATTTTATAGTACGCCTGCCCCCTTTGGCACCACAAATATACAACTTAATTCAATACAAAGTGTAAAAAAATAAAAAAAAATAAAAAAAAAGATTTTTGTAAAAATATTTGTTTAGTAACTTTTAAGACCTTATATTTGCACTATAAATATTTACACTATGACTAAAGGATTAACAGTTTTTGAACCTGCAACAAAAAATCAAACTTGGGCGTTATACGCTTGTTACAAAAAAGACCTTAGAAAATTAGGGTTAAGTAAGGCAGAAGCATCAATGCTTATTGACGATTTTAATAGGGGGGTTAATAAAGAACTACCTAAAAAGTATCAAACTATGTTAGATAACCTAACTACCGACCCTTATAAAATAAGTAGCAAAGTTTATGAAGTTGTAAAAGCAGCAGAAAATACAATTAGCAAAGCTAATAAAGCAGCTAATAAAAAAGCAAAGGTTTCACCCTTATTCGCTTATATGACATCAAATGAAGTGGCACAAGAATTGATTTCTGTTTTAGGTGCTGAATTTCGTATCGGTGGTGCTATCACTAATGACATTGATAAAACAGATAAAAAAGCATATTTGTTTTTAGGTGGTGGTTGTGGCTTTGCACACTTACAATGGGATAAAAGAAACAAAAAAGTTGGCGAAATTATTAGAGAAAGTAATTTGATTAAGCAAGACGTTGAAAAGTATTACATTTCTTTAATAGACCCTAACTATATTGCTAAGTTGCAAAAAAGTGGTAATCCTATTCAAGCACACTTTGGGCAAAACTTATCTTACAATACGTCTTGGAACTATAAAATAATTCATTATCTGAATGACTTGGGTTACAAAAATATTACTACTACAAGTAGATATGATTAATGTTCCACGTGGAACATAAAAAATAAATTAAGGAAAGTTTTGGTTAATTCAAAACTTTCCTTTATTTTTGTATCACAAATAAATAAATATGGCAAAAGCAATCACAAGTTTTGAAACAAAAACAGTTTTTAACAAAAAAGACGAAGTTATTGAATTTTTAGAAATTAAGTTTGATAATGTTAGTGCTAAAACTATTATTGATAAAAAAGTTAATATTTTACATGAGTATTACTCAAATGAAAAGAAAATTGGTTATACACAATATTTGTATGACAAAAAAGACCCCGAAAAAATTAAGTTTAAGCATAAATTAGTTTTGGTGGATAACATTTAATTCCTTATCTTTGCTACAACAAAAAATAACAAGTATGAAAATAACAGAATTTGATGCTTTGAATGTAAAGCAATTTAGAATAGAATTAGAAAATACCTTAAATGAACTTGCAACAAAGTATGGTTTGAAAGTTGCTTCTTTAGGCAATATATCGTATGACAAAAATATCTTACATACAAGTAAGTTAAGTTTTGCCCCTATATCAAATCAGATTCCTGTTACAGCACCTTTGCAAAATTATGTAGGACATAAGTACAAACATGGTAATCGTACTTTAACTATTTTGAGTGTTCAAGATGGCAAATTGTTAGCAATAACAAACAGAAATGCACGTTATTTAATAACAAGAGAGCAGATAAAAGAAATGGTAAAATTGCCATAAAAGAATAATTGAAAAAGATGTTCCACGTGGAACATCTTTTTTTCATACCTATATAAAAAATAATAAGTAGCCCACTTCTGATTTCTCCAGCTATTTGATAAGCCGCCTGTCTAAATTGACGATACAAAGATAAGGGTTTATATATTACCAAACAAATTTATTTTAAAAAAAGATTTATTTGTTTAATAACTTTTTTACCCTATATTTGCAGTATGAATACAGCACAAGCAGTAGTAGAATTACATAAGATACAAAAAAAGATTGATAAGTTAGTAAAACGTATTAAGGAATTAGATATTGAAAAAAATCTTTATACCGCTAAGTTTAATAATGGTAAAATTGGTCCAGTTTTATATGGTATGCGAATGACACCTATTTATTTTGAAAAAGGTGTTGTTATGGCAGAATATAAAACAGAATTAAAATGCTTTAATGATATGGAAACTATTTATGCCATAGCAAAAAGTTTTGAAGGTGCAGAAGCAGAAGAAGAAATTTAAAAAAGATTTGTTTATTAAGTTTAAATACCTTATCTTTGCATCAGTAAAAAACACATTATGAATGACTTTTTAGAAATGTATTACAAACCAATGGATAATGATTTTATGGGTTGGTTTATGCTTATACTTATGTGGATATTAACACTAATAGTATTAGGTATTTTTATCAGTTTAATTCTTTGGGGGATTGATAGTTTAGGAACTATTCAGTCTGGAGTTGGCACGATAGTTGATAAATCATATACAGCAGGACATTACATATATGTTTATAATGCTGCAACAAAAACATCTTTACCTACTTGGATTGGACCTTCTTGGGATATTAGTATTAAGATTAATAACTTAATAGGTAGCTTTGGGGTTTCAGAATCTAATTATGATAAGTTAAATATTGGTAAAATTCTTAATGTAACTTATAGTAAAGGTATATTATTTGAATCTGTGCATATAAAAACAGCAGAGTTTTAAAAAAGATTTGTTTAGTAAGTTTAAATACATTATCTTTGCATTATGTATAAAGAAAGAGGTTTTAGTGTCAGAGAATTGATTTTTATATCTAATCCTTTTGAATGTATGCCTCAAATAGATAAGGTAGAAATTGAAAAGGAAAAAAGAAAAAAGTGTACGATTCCGTATGTAGGTAAACATTTGCCTAAGAAAAGAAAATATCCTTTACCTAGATAAAAAGATTTGTTTATTAAGTTTAAATACCTTATCTTTGTGTAACAAATAAAAAAAAGTATATGAGTTTAAAAATTTTTAGTGTAGTTGAAAGTGTTGATAGTAACATAATTAACACTAATTCTTTTATCGTAAAAGATACCGAAAAAGAAAAAGAAGTTGAAAAAGAAGCTGAACAACTTTTTATTGTGTTGATTCATGAACACACTCACCCTGTTACTTTGGATGACAAAAGTAAAAAGTTTTGGTTAGATAAAAAAGTTTATACTAATCACAATTACAGATTGCAAATTGTTTCGGGATATTCCAAAAATTAATTTGGTAGATAAGTTTAAAACACTTATCTTTGTTGAAACAAAAAAGTTCTTTGAATAAAAATATTGGAAAGGAAACAAATTGAAGCGTATCGCTGTATTAATCCTTTCTAATTTGGAATAATTGGGGTGCGGTCTCCCACCTTACTAATAGGCAGTGATTATGCAGCCGAAAAGTATGAGTAGTAAGTGTAGGGTTTACCACGAATTGCAAATCCATTTGGCAGTCTTTTATTGGCAGTCGTTTATATGTTTGTGGATTTGCACAATGAATATATCGTAGGTTTTCTGTACCCCCTTTTATTCCTTTGCCGTTCCGAGTTATTGGAACACGCCCGAAAAAAATCCTTAATGGCTATGCAAATGCCTTTAAGGTATAGACTAAGTAGCATACCTTCGCCGTTTTTGGCTCTTTCTAGCACTTAGTCTATTATGTATGGTTCGGGGGGCTAGATGCTTAAATGCAACCTCCCGAACAATTTTAACCTGTGTTCGGCCGGACACTTTTATGATCCAGAAAACTGCGGTGCAGCAGAATTAAAGGTTTTTCTTTGAAAAAAGGTTTTCTTTAATTCAATTATGAATTGAAACAACGTTCCACGTGGAACGTTGTTTTTTATTTAAAATAAATTTGTTTAGTAATATATAATCCCTTATCTTTGCAGTATCAAATAAGATAGGCGCACGATAAAAAGTGTGAAGAAATCAGAGGTGGTCTGTTTATTAAAAAAATAAAAATAATTTTAAAATAATTAAAAAAAGATTTGTTTGTATTGAATTAAACCTTATCTTTGCATCAGTAAAATAAAACACTATGTATTCAGTTGAATTTATACAAACTTGCGTAACATCTACACCTTTACTAAAACATTACGAAAATGTCAAAACTCGTAGTGCAGGGGTAAAAACAAAAAAAGCAATTATTAAAAATGGTTTATTTACTAAATGGGATTTATTTACAGATTATGCCGTAAAAGTAGTTTTATTTAGATATATGAAGCAAACTTATGCTTGTGTAGTTCATTCAGCAACCGACCATATTTTTTTATTAAATACTTAAAAAACATTTGGTAGTATTAAATTAAACCTTATCTTTGCAGTATGAAAAAAATAACAATAATAGGTAGGGGTATTTTAACACATATTATAAGAGTTAAACGTTCAAGAAAAAATATCTTTCTAATATAAATATAAACACTATGAGGTATGAGATGTGGGGTACTAATAATGGTATCAAAAACGCAAGAGAAATATTAAACAATCAATTTGTAAAATATAAATTTGTTGTTATATTAGGTAATCAAGATTGGGGAGAAATGTATAATACAAAAGAAGACCTTATTAAAGGTTGGAAACGTTGTTTAGCTATGAGTTATAGACAAGATTTGTATTTATATTACAATGGTAATTTAATTCGTTCAGTTCATAATTTTAGTAAAAAAGTTACAAATAAAAATATAGAATATCCTTGTTTTTATAAAAAATATTTGGTTGAATCAAATTAAACCTTATCTTTGCACTATCAAATTAATTAATCAGTTAAAAATTTTACACTATGTCAGTATTAAACGTTGCAGAATTAAAAGCTAACAATTTAGCTAAAGCAAAAAGTATCTTAGCTACAAAAGGTCTAACCTTCGCTAATGTCGGTATTTCCGACAAAATTAAAATCAATACTTTGATAGTTGATTACACACCCGACCTTAAAACAAAAGTTGAAGATATTGTAAAAAATATCGGTATTTCCGAAAGGGCTGCAATCACTTTGCTACTTGAAACAGAAATTGCAAAAATCAAAATTGATACTACTATTCAAGCAGTAGAAAAAACAATTTCAGATGCAAAAGAAACAATCGGCAAATCTCACATTGAGAAAGTAATTGAAGCAGCTAAAGCAGCAGCACCAAAAGTTGATGCACCAAAAGTTGATGCAGTTGCAGAAACACCAAAAGCAAAGGTAGTAAAACTTGACGAAAAGTTGAAAGATACTATCAACGAAACAGCAAAAGACATCCTATCTACTAAAGGGTTAATTTATCCACAAATCACAATTTCAGATATAGCCATAAAGTTTGGAGAGTTTTTTGAATTGACAGGTATTTTGGCAGTTGCAGAAGCAAAAACAAAAGCAAAGCAGTTGATGGAAAAAACAGGCATCACTTCCGAGAGAGTTTGTTTAGTGTATATGTATGAGAAAGAAATTACATTTGTGCCAGTAGTTCGCACAACTGAAAAAACTTTTTCAATCAACTTCGACCCTAGTTCTTTAATTATTGTTCTTGACGAACAAGGTAGATTCAACTTTCACCAAAAAGCAGAATATACAGCCGTTACAAAGGTAATGATGGCTTTACAACCTTCTTTGGGTAAAATTGCTAAAATGCCTAATCCTATGGAAAAGTTGAAACAACTTGCAGATTACTTAAACTATGTTAAAGTAAAAAACTTCAAGGAGTGTATTACTTATGTAGATAATTTTATTAAATCTAATTAATCACAAAAAAAAGAGTGTTCCACGTGGAACACTCTTTTTAAAATAAAATAAGGAAAAGTTTTGTCTGTATCAAAACTTTTCCTTATCTTTGTGCTTTAAATATACACTATGGTTAAGCACGAAATTACAGCATCAACTATTCTTGAATTAATACAAACAGAAACCACAGGTAAAGGCGGTATGTTTACAATTAAGTCATTAAAAACAGGTAAAGAATATACATACAAAATTAATAGAAGTTTTTTCAATAATAAATGGTACTCCCATATTTTCGTTGAAACAGGTTATATGGACTTTCTTTATTTAGGTATGTACTCAAATAAACAACTAATAAAAAAAGGACAAGTAAATAATATACCATCAGCAGTTGCAATAGTATATATTTTAAGTTGTCTTGAAAATGGGTTTATTGATTACATTAACACAAAAACTAAGTTTTATCACTTAGGCAAATGTATCAAATGCAACAGACCTTTGACTGACTCTAATAGTATTGAATTAGGTCTGGGACCACATTGTAGAAGTATAGTATAATGTTCCACGTGGAACATTTTTATCAATTAGTCTACTGATTTAGGAGGCTAATGATACACACACATAAAAAATAATAAATAGCCTCCCTCTGATTCCTTCAGCTATTTGATAAGCCGCCCGTCTAACTTGACTGTACAAAGATAAGGGCATTTTATTTACTAAACAAATTCATTTTAAAAATATTTATTTGTTTAATAACTTTTTAGCCCTTATATTTGCAGTATGAAATTATTAAAAGAGTTTCCCGATACAGATATTTTTTATAGAGGTACTATCATAGTATTAAAAGATATGCAAATTACACCAACAGGTAATTTTGATATAATGTATTGTTTAATAGGTAATACAGGCAATACATTTAGTATTCTTGACTTATATAGGTCTATTGGCTCATGTATTTTACATGACTTAAAACCTAATGTAAAAGGACACTTTGGAGTAAATAAGCAAGGTATAATTGAATGGGTTGAGCAATACTTCAAACATTTTTATACAAAAGAAGGACAAGCAGAACATATCCCGAAAATTAATGATTTTCTATATATAGCAGACTTATCCGATTATTTTACTCAATCTAATAGAGATTTATTTATGGAATAAAATTTGTTTAATAACTTATTTTCCCTTATCTTTGCATCAACAAAAATACACACTATGCACAAAGTAAAATTATATTACCTTAAAGGTAAATTAGAACTTGTAGGGATAGAATTAGATGGGGTTAAACATTTGACTGGAGATATTCGTGGTTGGAATCCTAGTGAATTGCTTTTTGTGTTAAGTAGTAAAACTATTGAAGATAAAATACTTAATACTGAAAATACAAAAGAAATGGTAGATTATGGCTACTATATCTTAGTAGAAAAAGAAATTAAAGTTGATATTCAAAAAGATATTTATACTTATTGTTATATTGACCCAAAATTTTATTTGGTAGATAATCAATAATACCTTACCTTCGCAGAAGGAGTGCCAAAAGGCACTATCTTTGCATCAACAAAATAACACAATATGTATATCACATATCATCAACAAATAAAAAAACCTGTTGAAGTGCAAAATACTATCCCTCACGAAATTCTTTGTAAAGAATTAAAGGATAAGTTAAAGGAATGGAAAGTTGAACAACCTCGTTATTTTTTTGACGATAATGGTTTCTATTGGTTTATCTATTTAGATAATGGCGATAGAATTGATACAAGATTAAATTAATTATGTTCAATATAGAACATTAAACTTATAGTGTAAAAGTCCGAATGTTTCTACATTCGGTTTGAATAAAGTGTTCCACGTGGAACACTTTATTCTTTATTATTTTTTTTAACCCATCTATTATGATAACTACAAAGGGGTTGTAAATTAGTATAGTGATTAAGTTTTAATAATTCTTCTTCATTAGTAGCAGTTGCTATTGGTATAATATGGTCTATATCCCATGTCTTATTAGGCTCTATTAATCCATCAACAGGGTTTCCATAATTACTCCAGTTCATCCATGCTTTATCATTAATAAATTGTTTTTCTAAATGTAGTTTAAAATCTTCAAAAGAACAATTTAAAATATTAAAAGTTTTTGATTCTTTTTTATATCCTTTACGATTAATAGATTTTGTTATTAAACTTCTTATATTACAACTTAATTTATATAAGGGGTCATTTTCTTTACGCTCTTTTGCTCTTTTATTGTTTTGCTCTTTGTTTATTTTTTGATAAACTTTTTGATAATCTTTTACAGATTCTATGTTGGTTTTTCTATATTCTTTATTATATTCTTTCTTTCTTTCATTATTTTCTTTCTTTTCATAATACTTTTTAGAATACATTTTAACTTTTTCTTTATTTTCTTTATTATATTCTTTAATCTTTTCTTTATTTTCTTTGTAATAATCTTTATGATAATCCACTCTATTTTTATCATATTCTTTTTTCTTTTCTTTATTATTTTTATACCACTCTTTAACTCTCTCACGATTTTTTTGTTTTTGTTCTTCTGATAATTCTTTTGCCATTTTTAAGATTATTTTTGTTTAGTAAGTTTAAATATATTATATTTGCGTCATACTATATTAGTATATATTAATTAATGAAAGTTGATTTTACACTATGTTTTCTTAAAAATAAATTTGTTTATTTTTAAGAAAATACTTATCTTTGTAATGTCAAATTAAGACAGACGCTTTATAAAATAAGTGAAGGAATCAGAAGTAGGCTGCCTATTAAAAAATGTTCTATGTGAAAAAAATAATTAAAAAAAGATTTGTTTAATAACTTTATATCCCTTATATTTGCATCATTAAATAACACACTATGTCTTTGCGCCCTCTTAGAACTTATGTTCGCTTAAATCGTACTATCGGTAATACTGATAAAAGAACAGATGACCCTGCTACTTATGAAATGGTAGTACCTATCAAATTAAAAGATGGTAGTTTTGCTGTGCCTAATGATGGCAGACTACATTTATTTTATAGGGATGCTCTTAAAGATGGTGAAACTGTGCTTGTTTATAAAGACAAATTGAGTTGGAACACTTTGAGAAAAGACGATAGAATTATAGAAATGTATCAAAGTTAATTTGTTTGGTAACTTAAAAACACTTATATTTGCAGTATGAAAAAAATATTTGTTTCTTTACGATTTGATACACCTTTTGGTAATTTTGTACATACAGGTATTGTAACTGCTAAAATTATAAACAATAAAGCAGTAGTAAGCCCCTCAAAAATATTTGAAAAGGTTTTTGGTTTTACTTTACCAAATCACTCAATAATTCATTATTAAATTTGTTTAGTAATTATTTTTACCTTATATTTGCATCAACAAAAAAATATACTATGGCAGATAATAAAAAAATATTCAAAATTCCTGTAAGTTGGGAAGTTTATGGTCAAGTTATGATTGAAGCAGAATCAATCGAAGAAGCTATTAAGATTTTTAAAGAAACAGAAGATGAAATATCTTTACCCTTAGAAAGTAATTATGTAGATGGCTCTTTCAAATTAAATGACGAAGAAACAGCATATTTAATTAATTCTGAAAATTAAATTTGTTTAGTAAATAAAAAACACATATCTTTACACTTTAATAATTCACACTTAAAATTTACACACATGGCAAAGAAAGTTGGTAACAAAATTGATTGGAGTTTTATCGTTAAAACATCTAACGAAACAGATGTAGTTGATACAACAGAAGCTGATAAAGCAGGGTTAAAAAAAGTCGCTGATATGTTATACCTTATCGGTGCGGATTCCCTTGAAGTAGTTAAGTTTAAAAACAAAGAGGACAAAGTTGTATCAACTTTCGGACTTATGAGTTTGTTTAAGGCTGGAACTGCCGAAACAGAGTTGATAAAATACATTAAGCAACAAATAAAGGATAATGAGGATATTACTCAAATCCAAATAATAGCTTAAAATCTATTAATAAAAAGAGTGTTCCACGTGGAACACTCTTTTTTAATTATCTCTTTTAATCCATCTATTTTCATATATACAAAGTGGTTGTAAGTTTGTATAATGATTAAGTTTTAATATATCAACTTCATTTATAGCACTCGATAAAGGCATAATATGGTCTATTTCCCAGTTTTTATTGGGTTCTATTAATCCATCAACAGGATTTCCATAATTTTCCCAAGACATCCATTCGGTAAATTGTTTTTCTATATGATTTTTAAAATCTTCAAAAGAACAGCCTATAATATCAAAAGTTTTTGATTCTTTTTTATATCCATTTCTATAAAATGAGTTACCTATTAAAGACCTCATATTAGTTTTTAATTTAAAAAAAATATCATTTATTCTTCTTTCTTTATCTCTTTTTCTTCTTAACTCCCTATTAATTTCTTTTTGTTCTTCATTTAAAGAAAAATAATATTCTTTCTTTTTATTTAAAATATCTTCTTTATTATCACTATAATAGACTTTCTTTTTTAATGTTAATATTTCTTTATTATCTTCTCTATATTTTTTCTTTTTAATAGAAATTGAATCTTTATTTTTTTCATGATATTCTTTTTTCTTCAAAAGTATATCTTCTTTATTTTTTTTATTATATTCATTTTGTCTTTTTAAGTATTTCTCTTTATTTTTTAAATAATATTCTTTTTTCTTTTGTTTTTTTAATTCTTTGCTTATTTCTTTTTCGGCATCAGTTAATTTTTTCATATAGTTTTTGTTTTTATATATTAAGTTTTCTTCTACTTCTTTTGACAAAATAATTTTGTTTATTAACTTTTTTACTCGTATATTTGCACTACAAACAATTTAATATTATGAAGGAATTAGATGAACTTATCAGTAAGCATTCAGATAGACTTAAAATAATGAAAGAAAATCTAGCAAGAGAAATTGATATGCTTTGCGACAAAGATATAGAATCTTATAATAATTCAATACAATTAGTAGCAGAATTTTGTACCGATTTAAAAAAATTAAAAAAAGGTTTGTTTAAATAAAAAGTGTTTTCTCAAAATTTTTTCTATTTATTTTTTCATAATTATCATTTAATTCAATTTTTTTCCGTATATTTGTACTCACAAAAAAATAATTAAAAAAATGCTGTATATGAAAAAATTACTCACAAAAATCGCTTTTGCTCTATTCATTATCAAAGAAGTTATTATAACCGCTTTCGTAAATATTGTAGGTTGGATTCTTTTTAAGTTAAATATTGATATATCAAAAAAGAAAAAATAAATTTGTTTAGTAAATAATTAACCCGTATATTTGCACTACAAAAGTTAAACACTATGCGAAAAGAAGAAATTAACGTAAGCAAAAAAGTATTAGAAAAAATACAAAGAAAGGTTAATCGTAACCTAGAACTCGAACAAGGCAGACAATCCTATAATAGAGTACATAAAAGCAAAGTTGCCTACAAGCGAGAAAAATATAAAAAAGTTATGGCAAATGATTTTTATTAATAATCAATCATAAGTTTTTTATCCCATAATTAAAATTTTTTTTTAAAGTTAGTAAAATTATTAACCCAAAAAAAAATTTTTTTTTCTTAGTAAAGATATTTGAAATAATTTAATATGTCAAAAAGTTTTGGCAATAAGTAGCCATTAACAATTTTAACAAATTGTTTTGATTTGTTAAGGCACAAAACAGCCCTAACAACTTGCTAAGTTATTTAGTAAATTAGTTTCGGTATATCCTGCAAAGATACTACACAAAAATAATATAACTACATATAATTTTTTATAATATGTTATATCCAAAAAAGTCCACTAAAATTGTAGACTATAAAAACAAACTACCTCTGATTTCTTCAGCTATTTGATAAGCCGCCCGTCTAACTTGACAGCACAAAGATAAGGTATTTATCAATACAAAAATCATTTATTAAAAATAAATATTTTAAAAAAAGATTTGTCTGTATGGAATTAATCCCATATCTTTGCATCAGTTAAATAATTAAAAAATGGTTTTACACACTACCCCCACTTTAAGAAACTCTTATATTGATATTCTTAAAGACAAATTTCCTGCTATTAGCAAAAAACAATTTTCAGCCCTTGCAACTGATAGACTGCTTTATTTAAGCAATTTGGTTTCAGATTCTGAACCTAATGCACAAAGCGAAGTTTATAGAGTTCTAGGAATTAAAGCACAATTTAATTTTGTCAATGATGACAAAAAATATATGTTTGAAGATAAAAACAGCATTACTACCCATTATACAAAATAAAGTGTTCCACGTGGAACATAAATAAACTTTTTTATGTCATTACAATTTCTTTTGCCTAAAATTTTTCAATCAAACCCCTATCCATTTACTAGGGGGTACAAAACTACAAAAATAATATCTAAAAAAGATGGCTACATCTTACACAGGTTTTCTAATTTTATTAGTTTGCAGAATGTTAAAATCGTTTACAACGATAAAGGGTTTGCCAAAGCAACTGTAAAAGTTAGCCCAAATTATCAGCCTACATATCAATATACTTTGTATTTTGATAATGAAGGGAACGAAATAAGTATAGATAATAATACAGCTAAAGAACGCAAAAAATGGCTTGAATTACAAAATTAATTAATATAAAAGTTATCCACACTCAAAATGTGGATAACTTTTATTTGTTTATTAAATACAAATCCCTTATCTTTGTGGTGTCAAATAAGACAGGCGGATGCCGAATCCGAAGGAATCAGAGGTAGGCTGGCTATTATTTTTTATTTAAGGTATAGACAAACTACCTCTGATTCCTCCAGCTATTTGATAAGCTGCCCGTCTTACTTGACACCACAAAGATACAACTTAATTCAATACAAAAATCATTTAATTATCTCTTTTAACAAATCTATTGTGATAACTACAAAGTGGCTGTAAATTAGTGTAGTGATTTAGTTTTATTATTTCTTTTTCATTTATTGCCGATGCTATTGGTATAATGTGGTCTATATCCCATGTCTTATTAGGTTCTATTAATCCATCAACAGGGTTTCCATAATTACTCCAGTTCATCCAGTCAGCAAACTGATTTTCTAAATGTTGTTTTAATTCCTCATAGGAACAACCTAAAATCTCATAAGTTCTTGATTCTTTTTGATAATTTTTTGAAGTTATATGATGACTTATTAAACTTCTTATATTAGAACTTAATTTTAATAAAGGGTTATTTTTTATTCTTTCTCTTGATTTTATATTTATTACATCTTTATTCTTTTCTTTATACATTTTTTGTTGCTCTTTAATTTTTTCTTTATTCTTTTCTCTATACTCTTTGCTATTTTCACTAATTATATCTTTATTTAATTCATAATATTTTTTATTCTTATCCTTAAACATATCCTTATTAATTTCGTAATATTTCTTAATCTCTTCTTTATTTTTTTCTCTATACTCTTTTTGATATTCTTTATTTTTTTCTCTATACTCTTTTTGATATTCAGCAATTTTCTCTTTATTCTTTTCTCTATATTTTTTAGCTGCCTTTTTAGCTGCTTCTTTTATTGATTCTTTATTCTTTTCTCTATACTCTTTTGCGACTTCTTTAATTACATCTTTATTCTTTTCTCTATACTCTTTTGCTGCTTCTTTATTCTTTTCTCTATACTCTTTTTGATACTCTTTTGCTGCTTCTTTATTCTTTTCTCTATACTCTTTTTGATACTCTTTGTCATATTCTTTTTTAATCATAATATTTTTTATTTCTATATATTAAAAAAAAGTAATTGCAAAAAAAGATTTGAAAAATATTTATTCAATTTTACTAGAAATACTAAAATAATTTTGCCCATATCAATATAAACATTATATTTGCACTATATTTATTTACACTATTAAAAATTTACACTATGTCATTACAAGAAAAAAGCATCAGACAATTTGCTATCATTGAAAACTTTATGAGCGAATTTATTAACAATAACGCTCAAACCGTTATTGATTCTTTTAAGCCGTTTTTAGGCAAGAAAATAAGAACGGCAAACGGTTTTGTTTCCAAGTACAACAAACCCGAATTAACACCCATACTACCCCAAGAGTTAAAAGAAATTGGCATAAATGGGTTAAACTTTTATATACAATTAGAAACATATACAAGGTCAATTCAAATAAGTTTTCGTTTCAATATGTATGGTGAAGGTTCAATTTTTAATAACTTTCATTCTCAAAATCCTTTCGGCAGTGGTTATATTACCGAATATATTACCTCCCTTGACATTGAAGATACAACACTAACCAAAATACCCGATTTTAAGCCACGTATTTTGGTTAATGTAGACCAAGTAATACAAGACTATCAAAAAGCAGTAGCCTTGAAATCTGAGTACGATAAAGCACTAAATAAAGTACATTACAGAATACGCCCATACGCAAAATAATTTTTATTAATAAGGTTTCTATTTGTTTATATCAAATAGAAACCTTATATTTGCATTATATTTAATCACTTTAATTTTTACACTATGTCACAAGTAGCAGCAACACAACAAAGACCCATTTTTCAAATAGCCCAAGAAATCCGCAAGGACTGGGGCAGTAAGGTAAACCCAGCAGCTAGACCCTATCTATCCGCTATGCTATCCCTAAACAATAAAAAAGATATGTATGGGGCCGATAGTGCTGACAGCATTATACTTTACTTTCTAACCAATGCAAGTAGTTACAGAGGCGAAACCGCCAAACGATTAAAGGCAGAGTTAAAAGCACTCAAATAACTTTAACAGGATATTAACACCCACCCCCTATGGGGTGAGCTTATATATAACTAATCTATATATGTTCCACGTGGAACATCATAGGGGCCCATATATATAGGGTGTTCCACGTGGAACATATAGG
>Ga0007866_1000110_pt1 | contig 22712 bp, 40 predicted proteins | sample CryBogCBH18Jul07_FD_71223 | JGI IMG/M metagenome (GOLD analysis project Ga0007866, IMG submission 71223) | Freshwater microbial communities from Crystal Bog, Wisconsin, USA - CBH18Jul07 | ecosystem: Environmental > Aquatic > Freshwater > Lake | place: Crystal Bog, Wisconsin, USA | collected... | reverse complement strand
ATGTTATCTTTTTGTTCGGGTGCTTTTTATTGTGTTCCTTTACTTTATTAGATATAGAAAGTAAAGTAGTGGCATCAAACTTTATTTCTTTAGAACTTAATAGGTCTTTAGATGAATTTTTTTTATTCACTTTACTACCATAAATTCTGTCTTTTTTAGGTGCTGGTGTTTTTGATAACTTGCCGCCTTGTTTCATACTATGTTCGCATCCGCAATCTACACTACCACCGCTTTCTTTTATATCTAATGGCTCTACATAAGCTATGGTAAATCTCCCTACTTTAAATGTATCAAATATATAATAATCAGATGTTCTTTTTTTGAATATACCATATTCTATATCTATACTCATTCTGCCACCACCATTTCTTACTAAAGATGTTTTGCAAACCTTAAACTTTTCACCAATACTTTCATCTTTATAAAGTAAGGATATTCTTTGCCTATGAAAATCTTTTAATAAACATTTACCTTGACTTAATCCTTTTACTGCTTTAGAATCTAATAACCAATTACAACTTGCTATTGTTCTACCCCAATGGTCGCTTTGTCTTATTACATAATCTTCTACATACCAATATTTACTACCACTATTACTTTTAAAGTCTGGCAATCTATCTGGCACTTCTTTTTTAGATATTTTTTTATAATCAGCAAAAGTGTCTAAATGAAAATCTTTAAATGTTACTTTAGGTTCATTGTATATTTTAGCAATATCTATACCACCGCCATCTTCAAATTTTTCTATAACATCGCTTTCTATTTTACCACCTTTGGCAAAATCAACGCCACCATTCATTTTATTTATTTCAGAAAGTATTTCTTTATTAGTTAGCATTTTGCCGTTGAACTCGTTTTTTTCATTTGATAAAACTGCATCCCTCGTGATAACAATTGCGCCACCTTCTACTACTACTGGCTTACCACTTTCGTTTTCGGATTTTCTTTGGGCTAAATAGTTTTTTACGCCCATTTTTAATATGTCGTCATTGGGTGTTTTACCACCTTTTTCAAAATCTGTTTCCTTAATCATATAGGGTGGGATATTTCCTTTTACCCTTAAACTTCTACCTAATATAATACTTTCAGCTAATGTATTCCCAATAGCAAAATCATTTACACTTCTTTTGTTGTTTAATTGGTCTTTATCGGCTAATAATAATCTAATAGGTATTTTTACCTCATAAACTTTTGAACCATAAGGATTACCCATTTCTCCAAATGTCCTTGCTGTTTCCTTAAATGGGCTTAAATAAACATACCCCGATTCACTTTGATAACTCTTTCTTCTTTTTGAAGATGTTGTTTTTAAGCCATCTTTTTTAATTGGTAATTTTTTATCTGTACCATGATATAATACAAATAAATTATTACTATTATCTTTTAAGTAGTCGTTTAATTCTTTTAACCTTTTTTTATCGGGTTCATTTGAGTATAAAATGTCGTCAAAACCTAATTTATCTAAACTTTCTACACTTATATTATCAGTTAAATTATCGTTTAGCAGATAATTAATAGCACCACCATTTTCTAAAATTCCACCTTTTTTCTTAATAGGAACTCCACCGTATGAAGTGTTGATTTTAGATAAAACTTCTTTAGGTGTCATTTGTTTACCATTAAAGGAAACTGTTTTTGTGCTATTAGCTGAACTATTTTTAATAAGTGCTTCGTCTGTTTCTACTTCTACTGGACTACCACCTATAACATCAACTGCTATTCCCCCTTCACTATGTCTTTTACCTTTAAATATCCCACCTTTTGTGGCATCTGTTCCTATTCCTTGTTTATTTACGATTACACCCTTTGCTGACATATTTTGAACATTTAATTTTTTATACGTTCACAAAAGTACACGAATTTAAAGAAAACAAAATAAACCGCTTCCTTTTTTAAGAGAAAGCGGCTTGAACACACACGAAAAGAAATGAACGCACGTTTTGCAAAAAACGTTGTTTTAGCATTACATAACTCTCAATGTGCCATTTACATTATTTACAAAATGGGTAATGTATTTACTACACCGATTGTAAAATGGTAAGTTTTTCTTCTTTTCGTTCTTCAATTTGAAATCTATTTTCAGTACCGCAACAAGTTATTAATAGTATATCATCCACTACATTACACTTTGGGCAAGTGGTAGCACATGGCACAAAAATCATTGCTATACCGCCAAATTGGTCTTGCGTTGGGAACGGTGCAAGATTAGCACATCTGGTAGGCTCTCCATTCTTGGTTACCAGAAAACCGCCATTCTTGGGGTCTTTAATCAGATTTACTACATTACTCATTTATGAAAGATTTTAAGCTGTGAATTACTTGTTTGAAAAGATAGTCCTTAGAACGTTGCTCTACTGGCAGTTCTTCGTATGGAACAAAACAAGGGTGTTCTTTCTTTTCAGCATCCTTTACTTCTCCATACTTCCAGCCATCGGCTTCTTTTTGTTTCAACCACGATTCGTGTGAAGCACTTGGACTTGCATCTGGATTGTCAAGGTGGAACTGTACTCCAGCGATTGCTGAATCTTTTTGCCATTGTGGGGCATCTTCCCATGTTGGCTGGGAATGGTCGTTAATACTATGGCAAAATGCCTTGTTAATTTCGTGTGCTACTTTAGCTACATCTTGTTTGTTCATTTCTTGTTTTTTATTTGTGAATTAATATACTAACTTTTTTATATGACCGCATTTTTCACATACCTTTTATATTTTGCATCATTATTTGTTTTGGTTCGTTATATCCTAATGAAAGATAAAGTTGCATCATTTAAACATTTGTCGGCAATATTTTATAAACCCAGTCCATAGGAGTTCTGCCGTTCCCATGAATTATAATAGGCTTTGTTCCAAATATGTAATTTTCAAAAGCATAGTTTTTATTATCCCAACTATACAAGCCAAATTCACCAGTTGTTCTAAATGCAATGGACTGAAACAAGCGGCACTTGTAATCTAAAACAAAATTATACTTATTACTTAAAAATATATCCGTTAAATTTCTTTGGTCGTTATCTATTTCAGCTATTGGATTTTCTTCAAACATTTGTATGAATAGTGGAACATATACAAAAGCACAGCCACCATTTACATATCTCCATTCGCTATTTGCACGAGGATATAAAGCCGCTTTTTCGGGGTCTGGATAACACCCCTTTTCAGCATTAAATAAAAGAACATCTTTATCCTCTATTCTACTTAATGCTTCTTCCATTGTTCCCAAAACAAATACATCGTGTGCATCTACTGTAAATAAATGCGTGTATTCTGGGTGTGCTTTCATGTAGTTGTAATACGCCACTTGCTTACTGCCATAAGCCACATAATTACCTACTATTATTTCGTAATCCCAACCATAGTGGTCTAAAGAACGTTTTAATTGTAAACAACCTTCGTGATTAGGATTATCAGTAAAAGCTATCAATTTGCAATTTATCATTTGTTTATATTTAAAAAAGGATTGTAGTAAACAGATAATTCGCCACTTTGATATTTAGCTTTTGTTTTTTCATATTCCCCAAACATAGCCATAGCGTTATCGTGTTTCCATTGTGAATAATTAGTTTGTAAATTATCAATATGCTCTATTTCTATGTGAGGTAAGAAACAGTTTTTAAACCCAGCAAATTGACTTCTAAAAGATGTGAGAACATCATCAAATCCGTACTTGTTTCCTTGCATCTGATACATGAACCCTATCTTGTCCAGAAGTAGGCTTGAATGGCAAACACAAGTACCCATAATATGATTAGCTTTTTCTATCACTATCCATGTTTCTCCAGCTTCATGTGATAACATTTCCAGTTCTGATTTATACCAATCATTTCGGTGGGGGCTTTCTATCAAATCTTTTCTTTTAAGTCCTACTTGCCCTGTTGTAGAATCCCTTCGTAGCACTTCTTCCATTTCATCCACCCAGCCAACGTTCTTAATTAGAACATCATCATCCATTTTGATACAATGCTCATTATCATTTCTAAATGACCATACTTGATTTACGGCTTCCGCTGTACCTAAATTAACATCGTTTCGGATAACATTAGAAACAACTCCATGTTTTTTGTAGTAATCAATTATGCCTAACGTATTTGGGGTGTTTCCATTAACTGAAAGCATTAATCTATGCTTATTGAAATTTACTGTTTGATATAAACTTTCTAAGGTTTTTTGCAAACAATCATCTTTCTTATTTTCTTCGGTGGAATAGACCGCCATTGCTATCAATGCCATTATATTCTATTTAATTATTAGTAATATTAACAAAGCCGCTGATACAATAAAAGAGCCAATTTTAATACGCTTTTGTTTACCTAATTCTATATCCGCTGCTTTGTACATTTTTAGATTATTGTCGCTTATTATTTTACAATTATGATACAATGAATCACTTAGCCTTAAAGCCCCTTTATATAGCGATATTTGTAGGCTATCATTTTTGATTATTGCATTTTGCATTGAATCAGTTTCAACATACAAAGCATTTATCTTTTTCAAAGTATCGTAGTCCTTTAATTCAAGCAATAAATGTTGTGCTGTTACCTTGCTTATTACTACTAAAGAATCCTTATTGATACCTTTTTGTGAGTATGTCGGATAACTGCTGACAATTAAGATTATAGATGCTGCTATCAATCTTAATACGTTGGTTTTTAAGCCTTTCAATTTCATCTTTTGCGTTTTTGTATTGTGTAAATAATAAATCGTTTGTTGAAGATAGATTGTTTATCTGTAAGTGGATTTCGGCAATTTGATACTCCAGAGAATCTTGCACCTTTATTAAGCTATCGTTTTTGGCATTCAATGACTTTATCTGTTCCTTATATGTAGTTACACCATCATTAGCTTTCTTTTTATCTAACACCAATATAATAATTGCTATTGATAGGATAACAAATATTACTATGTTTACTATTTTATTCATTTATAATTTGTTTATCTTTTCTTAAACGCCTTTTCTAATATTTAATCCCCTTGTGGTCTTAATACCAATCAACGATAATAGATGTTCTACCTTGTACCAGAAGTTAATGTAAGTCAATATAGGATTCAAATAGTTAGTCATTACACAATAGTTTATATCGTATGGGGAAGAATGGTGTAAATCGTGCATTTCTTTTGACTGAATAAGCCCTATTCTTTGCAATAGTATAATTACCTTATTAGTTTGTTTAACATGACCTATTGCATGAATTTGATTAGATAATGAAGCATAAGCTAAAGTTATACCAACATACCAATTCATAAATCCCAGCAAGTAGAAAATAGCGAACAATATTGATGCTATTACCAATGATACTTGTATTCTCTCAAATAAGCTACCTTCCAGAAACTTGTTTGGTTGCTCATGGTGAATGATATTGTCCTTAATTACTTGACCTAAACCGAAACTCCAATTTGGGTTTCCATAAGCATCCTCAAACCAATGTATTGCACCAGTAAAAAAGTCGGCTATCAAAATGCAAAGTAAAATCTTTAAAATTATCATTTTATTTGTTTAGTAATTTCCTTAAAATAGACTGTTCGTGTTCGCTAAATTCGCTGTTCAACCTTGCTGATATTCTACTTTCATCTTCTTTCGTGTGTTCGTGCCAAAAAGTAAATAAATCAATCATTCCATTCTTACTCGCATCTGCCATTACCTCATTAGATATGAACCTCTTTTCCAGTTCATTTATAATAGCACATAAAACAGCTTCAAGATACTTATTTCTATCTTCTAAAATGGTTATTTTAGTTAATAGCTTATGGTCTGTCTTATTAACTTCTTTTATAACCTCTCTATATTCAGAGTTTTTATTTTGTATCATAATAATACGGTTTGAACAGAGCCGTTATGTTTTCGTGTGTGTTTTGTGTGTTTATAATTTGTTTATTTTTACTCAATTCTTCGCCACCCATCTGGGCTTTCATCTGCTACCCAAAGAAATGTTCCATTCATAACCTTTTTAATAGTCATATTCTTAATAGGTCTAAAACATATAACATCTATAATCTTTTTATTAAACAATACTGGGTGAGCCGCTAAATACTGCAATGCTTGTGGATAACAGTTAGCAAATAGTGTTATCTTATTATCCGAGCCTTCAAAAGAAAAAGTATAGCCTATTTGCGAAATATCAATCTTATTCATTAGTTTTGCTTTTTCGCAGTTAATGGACTGTTTTCATATTTTTCATTTTGCTTTGTAGTTATTGATTTTGGAATACCTCTTTTGTAAGGGGTATTTCTTTTTTAATTATATATATAAACCAACAAACAGAATAACAAGAATATTGTTACACCTATCTGGTAGTAGTAAAAATAAAATTCTAAATCATCTTGTACCATCTGTTGATAGTACGCTTCTTCTTCTTCATTTTCATAACTAAAAAGGCATTTATACAAAGTATTGAAATGCGTTATTGCATATACAATGAATATCAAACATTTAGCAGGGAAAAATATTAAACTACCCATATTTAAGCCATTCTTATTATCATGTGCCTATTATTAGCATGGTCTTTTACAACTTTTATTACACCAGCAAAATTATGTCGTCTTTTGAAATTGGATACCACACTTCTTACAGATTGTAAATTATCATCATCATCCAAAGGTATCATATCACCTATTTTGCGAAGTTCGTGTAGTGGATACATACTTTTTGAATATTTTGTTGCTTCCAATTGCTCTGATGTTGCTTTTTCAATCTTTCTTTCCATAATATTATTTTATTTGTTCGGTGCAAAAATAGTTTATTTATATTATACAAACAATTTATTTATAGACTTTATTCGTTTATAATTTGTTTGTTTTATATCAAAATTATTTTTAGCCCATTTATTTAATTTTTCGCCATCTTCTACTATACGGCTTTCATCCTTCATATAATACATAAATGCTTCTTCCCATTCTTTAGTTGTTTTGGCTATTATACAAGGTGGATTGCTGGTAAGCTGGGAACTAACGCCACTTATTATACAAGGCATATTTTTTGAAGCATATTCCAGAATTTTTAGATTGCTTTTGCAACGATTAAATTCATCATCAATAAGCGGTGCAAGTCCTATGCTTCCCAGACCTACTGAATACATATATTCTGTAACGCCTTTTATTGGTATGCTCAAATAGCTTGTATTGTTCTTTTTACCACCTTTAAATACATCTTCAATCTTTTCCCATGCTTTATTATCAGATGCTACTTTGCTCTTAAACTTTCCTAATAAACAAAAAGTAAATTTCTGAAATATTGGCTGCTTATTTACCGCTTTTATAGCCCCCTTCATTACTTCTATGTCCTTATAGTGGGTAAGATTAGCTGAATACATAAATGCTTTCCTACCCATATTAAATTTGATATTATTCTCTTTAAACTGGTCGTAGCCAAATGGAAGTCCATTAGGTATTATTTCTACCTTACTATTGTGCTGTATAGCATAATCATACAATTGCTTATTTGTTACCCATACTTGGTCGGCTATTTGCAAATAACCAACATAGTAATCGGTGAAGATAGTTTCCTTATAAAAATGATAATCTGGCAAATGTGGCAAATCATCAATATCCAGTATTATCTTGATATTGTATTTGTCGCACCATTCCCTCGTTACGCTTGGTGGATTATCCAAAGCCCTACTAATAACCAGAACGTTTGCCCATTCCAACTGTTCGTAGGTTATTAATCCATCGGCAAATTGTATTTCAAAATCACCTAACATATAATTGAATGGATTTATTATTCTATGATAATAAACACCATTGTTTTTATTTGCAACGTGGGCTAATACATTAATCTTACTCATTTATAATTTGTTAATAAATTGGGCAGTATAGAAATACCGCCCTCTGATTCTTGCTTGACAATATGAAAAAAACTTATTCAATTAACTTTATTGTTATCATTTCGATATTCGTATTAGATGAAATTGATACACTATAAGCAGTTAGTATTTTCTTTATTGATTCAATCTTTGAATAAATCAATATGGCTGGGCAAAAGAAACTAATGTACTTTATAGTATCAGTTACAGTTTCAGTACCATAACAAATTCCATCTAACCCACTTGATTTTAATACATGACCAATCTCTTTATATGTATTATTCATATTTTGCAAATATAGACTTTAATTTATAATAACAAATAATTTGTTTATGTTTTATTAAAACGGAAATGTTATTTTAATTTCCATTCTAAAAAGGAAGGTCATCAACTGGCTCTGAATGCCCTTGATAAATAGCATCTACTTCCGCACTTCTTACTGGCTCTGGTGATTGAGTAGTTGCGGCTGGTTGTTGGGCTACTGGGGCAGCACCGTTTGCTTGACCAGAACTTAATAACTCTACTCTCAATGCCTTTACGGTTAATTGTGCCGCCTTAGCACCATTCTTATCATCGTACATACGAACATCTACACTACCAATTACTGTCAGTTGCGTACCCTTTTTGATATATGCAGCTATTGCTGTTCTATCGGTGAAATACGAAACCGCAAACCATTGGGTTTTTTCAACTACTACACCAGCAGCGTTCTTGTATTTTTCGCTGTGTGCTACATTGAAGTTAATTACTTGACTGTTACCAACAGTACTAATAGTTGCATCGCTGCCAACTCTCCCAGTTAAAATGAAATGATTCATTTGTTTTTGTTTTATGTGAATTAATAATTTGTTTATTTTATATTAGTTTCTAAATAATTATACATTTCATCTGTAAACCAATTCTTTTGTTTAATATGATAATGAAAGTCAAAATCTAAATCATAAATTTTTCCTTTATTACTTTTCCAATCTTCAATTGATATATCGTAAAAAGTAAAGTTATCTACCATATCTGTAAAGTAAAATAATATATAAGTTTCTGTAATATTAATACTTATATCTCTATTTATTTTGTTTTTAAAATTTTTCATAATTAAAATATATTAAATTCTTCTTCATCTTGGAATGGTATATTTTGAGAAGTCGTTTTTATTGATTTTTCAGATAACTTTATTTGTTCTGCTAATTTAGGGTCGCAAAAAACATTATCAAAAGAATCTGAAAACCTTTTTGTACTCCAATTTAATTTTAATTGAAAATACCCTAATTTACCACCAGTTCTTTTTCTCTTAACTTTTTTAGAATAAACTTCTACATTAGGGTCATTAGGGTCTATATGAAAGTTTGGTCTATAATAAGATATTATTTGGTCGCATTTGTTCCCCCACATGGCTCCCCCAGCAATATCGTACATATCAACTACTGGTAATGACTTTCCTTTTTCGTATGAAGGACTTTTTGGGTGTGCTATAATATTATAACTAACAGCGTTTAATAATGCAAATCTTTTTATATCTTTTAAAGTTACACTTAAATATTGGTCATCTCTTTCGTATGGTTTTTGAACTTTGTCTAATTGATTAAATGGGTCAATCATTACTCCATCAACACCTTTCTTTAAAATAAGATACCTAAACTTTTCATGTATAGATTCTAAACTATGTTCATCTTCTGGATAAACATAAAAAATATGTTCATTAATAAAATTACACGCTTCTGTATATTCTTCTTCACTCATTTTATTAAGCCATTTACCAACATACATTTCTACAATGTCATCAAAGAAATCATTTGCTGGGTAATTTTCTGGTGAAAATATTGCCCACTTCCAACCATCGTAAATACTTTTTGTAAGCATCATTTGTAACCAAAATGTAGTTTTACCATGAGTACCATAACCAACTATCAAATTTATATCACCCTTTTTCCATCTAAAATATTCATCCATTTCTTCCGACCTTGTACTAGGTGAAAGTGGAATGCCATTTCTAAAATTAGCTAACATTGTTGGGAAAACATCTTCTACTAAATATATTCCAGATACAGGTAAAAATTGAGAATTAATAATAATTTGCTTTACCTTTTCAGCACCTAAGAATATTAAAACCTCGTTCATATCCTTACAAGCCCTTTTATCACCTTCTTTTGTTGGTACTACAATATCATCTGGATATTCTACTATTCTACATTTCTCAATACCTAATCTTCTTATTAATTCTTCTTTTAAAGATAAACCAGCTTCATCATTATCTGTTGCTATTACAAATTCATCTACATCTTTAATCCATTCAGCACAATTATCTAAATAATCTAATCTTGCATTACCTTTACTAGCACCATTTGGTACTGATAAAGTAGCCCATCTACCTAAATCATGTTCTATTACTTCGCCATCACTATTTGAAATGGTTTCATAATCTTGACCAAACCCAGCTTCGTAAATTGATAAAGTATCAAATTCGCCTTCTGTAATAATTGCACAATGTCTGCCTACCAAAGTTTGCATACCAAAAAAAATCAATTCAGCATCTTTTACTAATTTAAAATTCTTTTTAGCATCACGAAATTTACAATTTATCAATTCTGTATTTCTTAAATAAGGGAATACTATACAATTTTCCTTTTTAGAAGTTTGCGGCATAAATTCTTCTTTACCATGAATAAAGAATTTTTTTAATGTGCTTTCAGATATTCTTCTATTTCTTGAATAAGCAATAATTTTATCATTCAATACTGCATTTTCTAACATTGATTGACTAGGCTTTTCGTATTGCTTAATTTTTTCTTTTGCATCAATGTATCTTACATTACCTTTCCAACCGCAATTATGACAATTGTAATCACCATTAGTTATATTTACTGATAAGCAAGGGTCTTTCTTATTTCTTCTTTGTTCAGAACACTTTGGGCAAGTAGTTTTTTCAGTACCGCTTCTTTTCCTTAATTTGATTCCTAAATCTGACAATTTATCGTAAAACATAGTTATTTATTTTTAAGCCGTTTTAAGCCTTTAAATTTAGTAATTGATACATTTGTACTATTTCTTTATTAAAATCGAAATTTGGTACACTAGAAACGCAAATAGGGGCATTGTTACTAATTTATTAGCCCCTTAGTTATGTGTTTTGGCTTTAATTCCCCCATTTCGTATAATGCTCTTTGGTCTTTTCCGAGTGGCTGTTTTGCGCCGCAGGCAAAAAAAACAAAAAGCCCATTTTCTGAAAATTTTACGCCTTGCGCATTGTATTTTTCTTTATTTTCTTTTTCATTCTTTTCATTATTATCATTATTGTTTGTGGTTAGTTGTTGGTTAGTTGCTGGTTGTTTGTTGGTTAGCTGGATGGTTGATTTGTTGGTTACTTTGTTGGTTGATATTTCTTTTGTACTTTGATAAACATCATATTTTACAACGGTTATAATAGAATATTTGTTGGTTGATTTGATGGTTATTTCGTTGGTTGATTTTAGACGATTTAAGCAGGTTCTTATATTCATTTCTGTCAAACCCGTGATTTCACTGAGTTTTTTGCGACCTACTAAAAGCTGTCCTCTCTTAATTTCTATGTTATTAAATGTAATATCTTTATGATTTGCATTAAGCAAAAGATGAATAAAAAGATGAACCATATTACTATCTTTATACCAACCCCATTCTAATATTTTTCTATCTATTTTTATATGTCCTACATTATTAGCCATTATTTAAACTATGTTTAAAGTTTAGATAAAAAAAATTATCCTTCATAAATTAGTAAACAACCATTAATTTCAATAGTTGGTATTTTACCATCCTTAACCATCTGGGATATTCTACCTTTACTTAATGCTAATTTTTTAGCATAAGCCTTTTGTGTATATAGTTTTGTTCTATCTATTTTTAAAGGCTCTAGCTTTTTTTCTACTTCCATATAAATCAATTATTTATGCAAATAAAGTAAACATTGTTTAATAAACAAATAATTCTGTAAAAAAAATATTTTATTATGTAACTTTTGAAAAAATAATTTGTTTATAAGTTATAAACTCTATATTTGCAATATGATAAATGAAAAATTGATTCTTTTACTTGATAATATGATTGCTAATTGTGATATAGCAATAAATATGCTCAATAGATAATTTATATTTTATTAATGAATAGCACAATAAAGCCAAAAAAGAAACATTTAAGTTGTGGTCATTACGATTACAACTTTTCAAAAGGTAGATGTAAGTCTTGTGCATCACTTAATTACACACCTATTAAAAGGGTTTCTGATAAAAGAATGGAAGAAGAATTTAGCAATGATAATAGAAGTAGTCTAATTGCTGATTTGGATAGGATAGTTAGTTTGTATGTACGAATTAAAGATGCAGACCCTAAAGGATATAATGATTGTTTTACTTGCAATGATAGATTGCATTATAAACAATTGACTAATGGGCATTTTATTCAGCGTTCTGAAAGTGGTTTAAGATTCGATGTAATTCACAATTGCCGACCACAATGTTATAAATGCAACAATTTACACGAAACGAACACAAAGCCTTTTGCTGACAAACTGGAAGCCGAACAAGCTGGTATAGTTGATTACTTAATTGAACAGTCCAGACAAATAACAAAACTATCTATAAGCGATTTAAAAGAACTAAGAATTGCTATGCAAGAAAAATTAAGAATAGCTTTATCAAAACTAAAATAAAAATAAATGGAAGAATTGAAAAAATTAATGATTGAAAGTATTGAAAATGTATTAATGACAGTTGATACACAAATGATGCAAAACTTCATTATTATTGGTAAAAAACCAGATTTTACAAAAAATACTATGGTAGCTGCTACTAACATTTTTGCAAGTGTAGTATTTGACAAAATGATAGAAATACAAGATGATGAAAATATGGATGATGAAGATAGAATTAAAATGACAGAAAAGTTTGTACAAGATTTAGATAAATTACTATTTACCTATTGTGGTATAAAAAGAGAAGAAAATTAATAAAACATAAATAAAATAATCATTTAATCATTTATTTAATGAAAAAAAAAAACACCGAAAAATTATTAATTCCTAGTTATCTTTCAAAAAAAAGATATAATAAAAAAAATTGTAAAGCAATAAAACGACTTAATAAAAAATATTTAAAGCATAAAAATAGAAAATACAAATATTTTAATTTAGGTAATGGTCAATATATTTCTATAAAAGAAAGTTATTCTAATAAATTATATACTCCTAAGATTGCTTTGAGTTTAGCTTTTAATAATGATTTTAATAATTCACTTACATCAGCATTAAATGAAAGAAATAAACTTATTAATAAACTTATATCATTAAATAATGGAACAAGAAAAGAAGCAAATAGCAATATGCCGTAATACCGAAAACGACCATGTTTGGGAATGGTTAGGTGAAATGAAATTTCGTGATTTAACTACTGGAAATTCATTTATAGTGCAAGATATTGAACGTGCAAGACGAGTAATTAAAATAAGCCCTTATGCTACTAAAATACTAAATGAATATCCTAATTTAAGAGAACTTATTATAAAGCTACATTTAAAATTTGGTGAAATAAAAATACTCTCAAAAAACAATGAACAAAAAAATGATGGAAACAAAGCATGATTATTTATATAGTGCTGAATACATTGTTTACGATTTGTCAATATCGGATTTGAAAACAAGACTAAAAAAAGGAAAAGTATTTACATCAGCGTTTAAAGCATCTGGCTATTTAGGTTGTAGGTTAAAGACAGTTTTGGATAACTGTAAACCAAAGAAAAGAATAAAGGGTGTAGATGGTAAGTTTTACGCAGTAAGAATTTATAAAAAAGAAAAAAATGGGTAGAGATAGAATCACCGAAAAAGAAGCAATTTCATTATTACATTACACAACAGTATCAGCACTACTTATTAATTTAATGGAAGAACTTCGCAACACAACAGTTTATAAACATGAACTTAAATTGCGTATCAAACAAACTAATGCCTTGATAGATAAAGAAAAAGATGATATACTAACATTGTTTGATGTTTGCGAAGAAGAATTTGATGCTCTTATTGAGAACCTTACTGAATTAACAAAACCTATAATTGAAGGTATAAAACCCGAAGATTGGCAAATGTTAGCTTATGTAAAAAAATATTTGTTAGAAAACAATACTGAAGCAATACAACAGATAAACCAAATTATTATTCAACAAAATAAAAAATAAAAAACATGGAAAAATTATTCTATTTCGATTTAGAAACAACTGGCACTATGTATTGGCGTAATGGTATTCACCAGATTTCTGGATTAATAGAAATTGATGGAGAAGTAAAAGAAGAATTTGATTTTAAAGTAAAGCCGCACCCAAAATGCACCTACGACCCAAAAGCATTAGAAGTAGGTAAAATTACTAAGGAAACAATAGAAGCATATACAGATATGGGTATTGTTTATAATAAGATAATTGAAATGTTATCTAAGTATGTAAATAAGTTTGATAAGACCGATAAATTTTATTTAGTAGGATATAATAATGCTGCATTTGATAATGCTTTTTTTAGAGCATTTTTCGTACAAAATAACGACAACTACTTTGGTTCATGGTTCTGGAGTGATTCACATGATGTAATGGTCATGGCATCATACTATTTAAAAGATATTAGAAAAAAAATGGTAGATTTTAAATTAATGACAGTTGCTAAAGCTGTGGGGATTGAAGTAGACGAATCGAAACTACATGATGCTACATACGATATTTACCTTACAAGAGAGATTTACAAAAAAATAAATAAAAAATAATTTGTTTATATAATATAAATAATATATTTTTGCATTAGTTCTTTATTTAAAATATATAAAAATATTTTTTTAATATGATAGAAAGTCCGATATTTGTATCAGTTATCCGATTAGATTAAGTAACGCTAATGTAATCGGGTAATCCTCAAAGGATTAATCCCCTTTTAGAATTGCCCCGATGTAGCGTTACCTTCGGGGCTTTTTTATGCCTTTAATTTAAAAAGAAAACGGGTTTTTGCCCACGCATTAATCCCTCGTGAAATTCGTAAATAATTCGTAGTTAATATACCTTCTTTTGTTGAAGAACCAGCAAAAGAGAATAGAAAAAAGAAAATCCGAGCAATGATTTACAAGTTATCAACTCGGTCTAAAGAAAACGTAGAAGTACGGACAAAACTTTTTTCTCCATTAAGTATGTGGATGGTATAGGTTAGCTAAGTGAACAAAAATGTTCAACTACTTAATTTCTAAGTATAGAACTTGTTATGAATATATATAAACACAAATACAAAAAATGAACACAGTTAATTGGAACATTGCACAGATTTGGAACGAATTTGCCATGAAGGAAAATAGACCACTTGTACCGAGAGATTACATATATGCAAGTGAAGTAGGCGGCAGCTTTTATGATAGATATAATAAGATGAAAGCTGTACAATTTACGAATCCACCAAATGATAGAAGCCTTCGTAAATTCTTAGCTGGAAATGTTTGGGAGAATGTTGTAAGACAAGTGCTTATCGGTAGCGGCATCTTGAAGCATGAAGAAAAAAAGATAGATGCTACACCATACGAAAATTTATTAGCAGTACATGGTAGATGTGATTTTATAGGTGGTGGTTATATAAATTACGATGAACAATTATTGAAACTACAAGAACTTAATTTGCCAGATTATTTAGAAAAAATCGGTTTGCAAATATTGAATAGTTATGCTGGTAAAAACCTTGCAGAAAAAATTATTGAATTGAAAAGCGTTTCCACATTCGCATTCGATAAAGTAGATAGACAAGGTGAACCGATGGCATCACACCAGATGCAAGGCTATCACTACCAGAAAAATGCAAACATTCCAGCATCAGTTCTCTATGTGTGTAAAGATGATTGTAGAATGCGACAATACAATATCAATGCTGAAAAATGCGAACCTATCTATCATGCTGATATTGAGAAAATGACATACTACTATGAGAATGATGTAACACCACCATTAGAGCGATTAGTAATATTCGATGAATTGCTGCTAAAATTTGCAAAGAACATAATAGCAGTAGAATATAGCCCTTATCTTTCACACTATGGATTTGATACACCAGAAGAATACAGAAATGCTGTTTCCTATACTGAATCATGGAATCGTGTACTGGATAGATACGTTTTAGCCGAAACTGGGGCAAAGACTAAAACTGGTAAACCTATAACCATTACACCTAAGAATAAAGAAGTAGTAGAGCATATAGAGAGCAAAGGATATAATTTCTTTGAAATATTAGAACGTAAAATAAATAGTGGTGATGTTATTGAAATAGAAGAATAGAAAAAATATTTTGTTTATAAAATATAAATTATATATTTGCGTAACAAAACACACAATATGAAAAAAAAGTTAGAAAAAAAGTTATCAGAAATCCAAGCAAAAATGGAAAAGTTGCAATACGAAGCACTATACTATCTAAGAGAAGATTGGAAGCAACTAAGACAACAAGAGTTAATGATAATTGAATTTTTAGAAAAAGAATAACCAAATATAGGGGTGCAGCATCCTAAAAAACTGCATTAATTTATAAATTATAAAAAAATGGAAAATACACAAATGTACCCAATGTATCTTATAGTGTTCGCATTCTGTTACACCGTTACGATGTGCATGATTGCCTACATTGCTCATTTAATTTTCAAACATTCCCAAAGGCTGCCTAACAAGCAGCCTTTAAACGATAATAACAATGGAGAGCAACAATAAAGAAGATGCTACAATAGTAATAATGATATGTGCTGCTATTATAGTAGCAATGTTATTAGTAATAGCAATACAATTTATCAAACATTTATAATAAATAAATTTTACACACAATGGCAAAAGTAAATTTGAAAAGAGTTGAGATAACCAACTACAAAGGGATTGAAAAGTTATCAGAAGAAGTTAATGGAAACCATTTTATATTTTTCGGTCATAATGGGGCTGGTAAGACTACATTATTAGAAGTAATTAATCGTAGTGCTTTGCGTATAAAACCCGAAGATATGGCAACTATGCCAATTAAAGTAGGTGCAAAAAATGCACAGACAGGTGTTACATACGTTATCGAAGATAATGGTGAGAAAACCGAAATACTTGTTGATACTGTTTACCGACCAAGCGGTGCAGTAATGAGAATCGTAGATTTACGAAATAATGGTGAATTAAAACCGACAATGCAACGATTACAGCAATTAATCGGTGATAGCAAAGATGTTAGTCCATTGATGGATATGGATGGTGCAGAACAATTCAAATTCTTACTTAAAATAATCGGTGGTGATATTGCCTCTGATAACTTTCAAAAGGAGTACAAAGAAAAGTATTCAGAGAGAACGGTATCAAATAAGCTAATTAAAGCCTACCAAGCCGATTTAGACAAGATAACACCTTCTATTGAGGTAATTACCGATTTCAGAACAAAAGGGCTGTATGTCGATAAGAAAGAAGTTACAATAGCCCCAGACAAAAGCCAGTTACTAAAAAGACTGTCAGAAGCCGAGAAAATCAACTTACAGTACGACAATGCGGAAAAGGGTGTAAAGGATATTGAAGAACAAATAAAGAAGTTGCAAGAAAGACTGGAAGTAGGTAAAAAGTGGCTAAAAGACAATCCAAAAGTAGATGTTGATTCTATCAATGCTGAAATAGCTGTTTTCGATACAACCACTTTGAAAGAGTACGAAAAAGAATCAGCTGAAATAATTCAGTACAACAATAACGTTGATGCAATAATTGTTTGGCAAAAGAAGAAAAAAGAATTAACTGAAAAAGAAGCCGATAGAGATAAATTGCAGAACGAAATGGATTCTTTGAAATCCAATATGCAGAAATCAATATCTTCTTTGAATATCGAAGATTTTGCCCCAGAGTTGAAGTTGTTCAATGAAATTGATGAAGATGGTAATGTAACGAAACAAGGGCTGTATTACAACATCGGTGATGGCAATTACTTACCATTCAATCGCAGACAAATTTCTTATGGTAAATGTATCGTAGCACTCGCAAAGATTTCATCATTTATAAATTTTGGTAAATTGAATATGGTACATATACCAGCATGGGAATCTTTAGATGAAATAAGTAGAAAAGAAATATTACAGTTTGCAGAAAATAACGCTGACTTAAATATTCAATTTGCAATAGAAGAAGTACAAAGTAAACCTATTGGAATTAAAGTAATTGATACATCAGATGCTAAATCCTCAAAAATAAAAGTAGATGAGGAACATATTTGATAAATGTACATGGGTATTGCTATTAGTTTCTATATTAGGTACAATAGCAATATCCTTTATAATCCTTTTAAAAGCTGTTTATAGGTTCTGTGTTAGCATATTAACCGATAGCTTATTATATTGGCTATTATATGGCATAATAGCTTCAATACTGTCTATTATAATAGTTGCACTTTTGAGTAATAAAGAAAAAACTGAATAATGAAAATACTATATTCAATACAAGCAACAGGCAATGGGCATATATCCAGAGCCAAAGAAATAGTACCATACCTAATGCAATATGGTGAAGTAGATTGTGTTCTAAGTGGTGATAATTCGCAAATAAATACCGAAGATTTGCCAATAAAATATCGTAGTAAAGGTTTATCATTCTATTACGATAATAAAGGTGGAATTGACTATTGGAAAACAATTAAGAAGTTTAATCCTATTCGTATATGGAAAGATGCAAAAAACTTGCCAGTAGAAAATTACGATATTGTGATTAACGATTTTGATAGCATAACAGCTTTATCTTGTAGATTAAAGAAAGTTGGTAGTGTTGCTATTGGTAATCAATATTCTTTTTTAAGTAATAATATACCAAGAAGTAAAATCGGTAAATTCGATACATTTATTGGCGAATTGGTATTAAGGAATATTGCAAAAGCTACAAGGTATATTGCGTTTAACTATAAAGAATATGATAGCTTTATTTATAATCCTATAATAAAAAAGTCAATATTTAATGCTACACCAATTGAAGGGGATTCTATATTAGTTTATTTGCCACAATATGAAGATAAACATTTAATTGATTTATTTAATAAGATGCCAAATACTAAATTTCAAATATTTAGTAAAAATGCAAAAGTATCTTTAGACTATGGAAATGTTACCTTATTTAGTGTAAACAACGTAAACTTATTTGATACATTTTTAATAAATTGTAAAGGTGTTATAACTGCTGGTGGTTTTCAACTAACATCAGAGGCTTTATATTTAGGTAAAAAATTAATGGTTGTACCAATTAAAGGACAATATGAGCAATTGTGTAATGCAGAAGCATTAAGGGAATTTGGATGCTGTATAAATTATGGATTGAATGATAATTTATTATTAGCACTTTACTTTTCAAATTTAGAAAAATCACCAGATAAATTACTATTGAAATATTCAACTAATGAATTAGTATCTATTATTGTACAAGAAGCTATATACGCAAGGCATCATACAAAAATATCAAGCATATTATAAATTTATAAAATATGAAAATCAGCAACTTAATAAAAGATCAAACAGAACAAATACTAATAAAGCAGCCAAAGACAAAAGATTGTGATAGAAAGCTATGTTATGCTTATTGGTATTATTTCGTAGATAAAGCTAAATATACACACTTTAAAGATTGGTGGTTAAGTGATGAATGCAATTATGAAACAACAAGCCGATATAGAAGAAAGCTGCAAGAAGAAAAAACAGAACTAAGAGGTGAAAAGTATATGGAAAGACAAAAGAGAGAAACAGAAATAAGAAACGCTTCAATAAATAATGAACTATAATGGCTGGTAAAATATTATCGTATAAAAATGATTGTGTTATTAATACTATTTATTTTGAATCGAAGCAACCGAATAAAGAAATACTTTCTAAAGCTATTCAATCGCTAAAAAGGATACAAGGATACACATATATTGAAATATCATATAATACTCAAATTGAAAGTAGAATAAAGAATAAAACATTAACACCAGTAGTCCAGATGGACAGTAATAAGAATGTAATAGCTGTTTTCGAGAATATACAACACGCATCAGAAAAAACATTCATATCGAGAAACATGATATATCAATCAATAAGAAGAAAAAGGGGTATCATGGAAAAACAGTATTACTTTAAATACTTCGAGTAATGGCAAAAAGATATGCAACATATTTTGGTGTACCTATACCACTTTCTAAAGCAACTATGTCATTAAGGTTTTATTTCGCTAATAATTACAACATTGATAGTATTAGTAAGCAAGAAAGCATACAAGATTTACTTGTATTGTGTAAAGTGCTGCAAGATGATACTTACAAGATACTAAACCCTATATATACAGCATCCGCACAATACAAGGATGAATTAGTGGATTCTATTTGTTTTGTTTCTTTATCTTTTAGGATATAAAAGAGGTAATAAGTTAATAAATTGTGAAATTGTATTATTAATGTTTTGTTTATATTATATAAACTACATATCTTCGTGTAAATTATTAAACATAAACAATATGACAAACACAAACGTAAGAATTAACAAAGACAATAGAAACGCAATAATCATGTTAATCGTAGCAGCTATCATTTGTGGCTGGTTACAAAATTTATAATCATTAAAATATATAAACATTATTAAAAATGGTAGCAGTAAAAATAGAAATCCAGTTCTTTGGTGAAGATGATTATAGAGAAGTAGAATTTACTGGTAATCCGCACAAATGCGATGATGGTATTGGTAGCTATGAATACTTTGGTTTTAGGGGCAATGATAGCCGAACTTATGTAAGTTGTGAAGATACTATTGATTGGGATAGGAAACTTTACAGCGATTCTGAAAATGCTATCATTGAAAAGCATTTAGAAAAGAACGAAGAAGAAATAGACAAAAAACTTTGCGAAGATTAATTAGATAAAATGTTAGAATTTAAAAAACCACTGCCTGTTATGGTAGAAGACGGTAATGGCTCTTACGAAAAAGGTTATGCTATTTATGTAAGTAATTCTGGCACATTTGAAAATGATGTATGGTGTGTTACATTATGTCGTGATGGCATAGTGCAGCATTACCTATCAAAGCAGATAAGGATTGAACAAAATAATACATTTAATATTATCAAGAAATGAGAAACAAAAGGACAATATACAGAGGTAGAAAAATGGCTGAAAAGTTATTTGATGTTTACGAAAAAAGAATAGAAGCAATACGGATGGTATTGATAACAAACATATTTGGGATAGCTGCTATTGCGAATTACAAAAAGCCTAAAAAAACAAAATAAAGACTAATGGCATGAAAAATTATTTTAGAAATATATCTTTCTACTCAAAGGGCTTTCCTAATAATTATTATGATAGAGGATTAGTAAGAAGATTTAGATATGTTATATGGATAGAATATACAAAAAATAAACTATTATAGCAGCAAATTAATTAAGAATAGGTATAAGTTATTAAAAGCATTAAATAAATATAAATTATGGAACATATCTACGAAGCAGAAAATCCAACTAACAGAGTACCTAACTATGTAGGAGTGAAAGTTAAAACTGGTTTTGGCAATATTGAAGTTATACATCAAGTTGAAGATATTCTTTATTTTGATAAAGCATCTTTCCAACATATTGATATTTTTAAGTCATTTTTAGCAGATGGTTCATGGGTAATAGTACCCGAATAACCACTACCAGTACATAAGTGTATAGAAGTAGATGAAATAGAGCATAAGCCACAGCCTAAAATATTGCAAGACTTTATTGCAGCTATTAGAAGCGAATTTAAAGACGAAAATTGGGAGTATTTAGATTTCATAGCGGACAGAGTTCTGGATAAAGAAAGCAGCGACATTTCGCCTATTGATTATGTTCCTTATGTTCTTTCTCCATTAGAAGAAGCTGGAAGTGATTATATAAAACCTTTTTATGGATTAGAACACAACTCAATTATATCTAAGCTATATGTTGCTTTTAAAAATGGTGCTACATGGCAAAGAGAACAGCTACAACCTATAATAGATGAAATGTTAGTAGCTTTAAATAAAGCGGATAGCATTCTTGAAGGCAATAAATACTATGAAGAATCGCTTGATAAAAAACAAATTCTATCAGCAATATCAAAAGCAGAATCACTTAATAACTAAACAATGGAAAAATTTAAGCCAAAATATCACATTGAAACAAGGCATGAAAAAACGATAAAATTCAAAGAAGGTGATATTCGTAATTATCAATATGAACAACCAGTAGAATATTGTAATGGTATTTGTTATTGGGATTACGAAAAAGATTCTTATGAAAGAATTAATTGGGGTAATCTTTATTGGGAAAGTAAATGGTTTAACGAGTGTATTAAAATATCAAGGTATAATGAAAAAGTATGGACAGATGAAAAGGCTATGGATTCAGCTTTTGAATTAATTTTCACAAGAAAGTCAAAAGGGGAAGGAGTTTATATTCCTATGAAAGATTTTGAAATCTGGCTAATGTGTAAAGGATATGAAATGATTTCTTTTGATAAGATGTGTAGTCAATCACCATGTATTTCTATTTTATCCAGTAAAAAAGAAGGCAATAAAATTATTGATATTAAAGGAGTGGTTTATTCAAGATTTTACCACAATTTTAAAACAGATAAAACAATATTCTTTTGTTTTGGAATCAGTAGCGATTATTTAAAATTTAATTTTTATTTTAAAAATATTGAAAATATGAATCTTCATTATCAAGTGCCTATTGAAATAAAAGATTTTGAAAAAGCGGAAAATTGCGAATTAAAGTCTTTTGAAGAATTGAATTACGAAATTATACAATCACTTAAACAACAAGTATAATAATAGATAAAATAACATAGTTTTGTTTTTGCATATAGTTTTTAGGTTTAATGAATAATCGGGGTGCTTTTCCAAGCTGCCCCTTTTTTTTTAT
>Ga0007866_1000106_pt1 | contig 23525 bp, 19 predicted proteins | sample CryBogCBH18Jul07_FD_71223 | JGI IMG/M metagenome (GOLD analysis project Ga0007866, IMG submission 71223) | Freshwater microbial communities from Crystal Bog, Wisconsin, USA - CBH18Jul07 | ecosystem: Environmental > Aquatic > Freshwater > Lake | place: Crystal Bog, Wisconsin, USA | collected... | reverse complement strand
TCATATAGTCAGTCTTTATATGATACTAGATTGGTTAATTACAACGATCCTGATGGAGTGGATTGGTGTAACCTTCTTTATACTGGAGATTATGCTGCTTCTACAAGTTTTTTTCAATTTGGAGGAACTTGTAATGCTAACACAAACTGGGGATTTACTGGAGGTCCTTTATACGCTAGTACAGCTGGAACCTATCTTACCAATGGAGTTCCATGTAATCAATGGGTTTATATAGGATGGACTTATGATACATTAGTAACTTTTCAATGCTATTATAATGGAGTGCCTATAGCGCATGGTCAACAACCTGGCCACCTTACTCCATCAAACTCAGGAGATACAGGACTATTATTAGGAGCTAAAACAGACACTACATCAGCAAATACTTTATTTTTTCCTGGTCTAATGGGACCTGTTCAAATATATAACAGAGCACTATCTCAAACAGAAGTAGTACAAAATTATAATGCACAAAAATCGAGATTTGGATTAATTTAAATACCTATAAGATATTTATTAAAGTATAGATATTTATAGATATATTAAACTGTTATGAGTAAAATATTTATTTCTATAGCGAGCTACAGAGATCCTGAATTATTACCTACAATAAAGGACTGCATAGCAAACGCTAAATATCCTGAAAATTTAATATTCGCCATTGGTTGGCAACATTCATCTGAAGACGAATGGGATACTTTAAAAGAATTTAAAGATGATCCTAGATTTAGAATTACAGACATTAATTACGAAGATTCCGAAGGAGTTTGTTGGGCAAGAAATTTAATACAGCAAGACTATAAAGGAGAGGATTATTATTTTCAATTAGATTCCCATCACAGATTTATTAAACACTGGGATACGGAATTAATTGATATGATCCACTATCTTCAGTGTAAAGGTCATTACAAACCAATTCTATCAACCTATTTACCATCATATTTTCCAGATAAAGATCCTGAAGATAGAATTCAAGATGTGTGGATGCTTAACATAGATAGATTTATGCCACAGGGCGCTGTTTTTTTAAGACCTCAAGGTTTGGATGGTTGGAGAGATTTAAAAGAGCCTGTTTTATCTAGATTTTTGTCTGCGCATTTTATATTCACGATTGGAAAATTTGTAGAAGAAGTTCCTTACGACCCTAACTTTTATTTTCACGGAGAAGAAACTTCTTTAGCTGCTAGAGCATACACTTATGGATACGATTTATTCAATCCGCATAAAGTTTACGCTTGGCATGAATACACACGCGAAGGAAAGAAAAAACATTGGGATGACAATTCAGAATGGGCAGAAAAAGACAATAAATCTTATAGTCGTTTTAGAAAATTATTTGAAATGGATCCTGGATGTGGTCCATGTACTAGAAAGACTTTACAACCTTACGTATTTGGTCCTAATAGAACTTTAGAGGATTACGAAAAATACGCAGGTCTAAAATTTAAAACAAGACAGATCCACAAGCACACACTAACTCACAAACCACCTCCAACTATTGGAGATTATGAAGAAGGTTTGTGCAGTAAACAAAAAATTTGTATAGACGTTTATAAAGGAAGTTTAACAGAAACTGATTATAATACATTTGCAGTCGCAACATTGGACGAAAATGGAAACGATCTATACAGGCAAGATTGTGATAAAGATGAAATTAAAAGATTGATGGAAGAAATTCCTGAGGATCAATTTATACACATTTGGAGGGATTATGAAGATACAAAAGCTCCACACAGTTGGAGAGTTTGGCCGCACAGTGAATCAAAAGGATGGATGGACGTAATACAACAAGTTATAACCTATGAATAAATTAGAAACAATACTAGTTCATCTTCCATCGTATCGCGATCCAGAGTTAATTCCAACTATAGAAGATGCATTAATAAAAGCAAAATATCCAGAAAGAATACATTTTGGAATATGTAGACAATATCATCCTGAAGATGGATTTGATGACACATCAAGATTCGAAGACGACGAAAGATTTCACATTATGGAAGTTTTGTATACAGAAGCCAAAGGTTTACCATGGGCAAGGGCTCAAATAAATGAAAATTTATTAACAGACCAAGATTATATTTTACAGTTAGATTCTCATCACAGATTTGCAGAAGATTGGGATGAAACCTTAATCGATATGCATAATTCATTAGAAGCTGATGGATACAAACCAATTCTAGCGGCTTATTTACCTCTGTACACTCCATTTGACGATCCAGATGGACGCGCCACAGTACCCTGGCAGCAACAATTCGCATGCTTCTACCCGCATGGTACAATATTCATTAGACCAGCTTTATTGGAAGGTTGGGAAACTATGACAAAGCCACCGATGAGCAGATTTTTATCTGGACACTTCTGTTTTGCAAGATCAGAATGGGCAAGGGAAATAAGACACGACCCTGACATTTATTTTAGTGGAGAAGAGATTAATTTAACTGTTAGATCTTATACTCATGGATACGACTTTTTTCATCCACATAAAATGATAATTTGGCATTCAACAATGAGGGAAGAAAGATCAGGTATTTTAAAATGGGATGATGACTCAAAAAATAATATAGATTTTAATAGAAAGCAGGACTATGCAAGAAAAAAAATTAGATGTTTATTTAGAGTCGAAGAAGACCCAGAAATTGATTTGACTGGTTATGATCTTGGAACTGTAAGAACTTTACGGGATTACGAAAAATACGCAGGAGTTAATTTTAAAACTAAAGCGGTTCAAAAATACACTGTAGATAATAAGTACCCACCCAATCCACTAATACAAAATGATGAATTATGGGAAGCGTCTTTCATGGAATCTTTTTATCATTTAGTTAATATAGATAAAAGTTCATTCGCAAGAAATGACTATAAATTTGTTTTAGTCGCTTTTGATGACGAAAATGGAAATTCTTTAAGCACAAGATTTATAGACGATGGAAGATTAAATTATTTTAATCAAGGAAATAACATTCATTACGAAGAATTTTTCTTGACTCATAAAATTCCATCTAGAGTTGTTTATTGGGCTTATAATGAAGAAATAGGTTGGTGTGAAAGAATAGAAAAAATTTTATAATTTATGGTAACAATAGGAGACGTTAAAATATCAGATATAGGATTTTTTATCAATTTAGATAGAAGAGAAGATAGAAAAGAAAAATTATTAGCTAATTTAAAAGAATACGACATAAAAAATGTAGAAAGATTTTCTGCAAGATCTGATACAGATACTCCTCAACTTAATTTAATCAACACTACTTTTGATATATATGAAAATTTTTTAAGCACAGATAACGAAACTCTTTTAATACTTGAAGATGATTGCATGTTTTTACCTGAATTAAAAGATAATACTGCTAAAATATTTGATGATATATATTCCGTAGATTGGGATTTATTTTGGTTAGGGTGTGTTAATAGAAAACCACCCGTATTTTATAAAAATAATTGTTATCAAGTATCTTCTCCTAGTTATGCACAATCTTATATTATAAAAAGAAAAATGGCAAAAGATATATTAGATAATTTTAAACATGATTGGAATAGTTTAAATCCTGATGAACTTTTATGTCTTTTTGCTTACGGATATGATATAGCAAAAGATCCTTTTGGAAATGAATTTTACGAAAAAGATCAGCCGTTAGATTTTTTTAAAACTGAATATAAATGTTTATGTTACAATACGTGTTTTACAACTCAATATAATTCTTATTCTGATCTTTGGCTTCATGAAACTAATTTAGAAGATTGGATACCTATGCATCATCCAAAATCTAAAGTATGGTAAAATTATTGACAATAACGTGGTCTTATGAAAATTCTTATAATATAGAAAATACTTTTTTATATAGATCTTTTATAAAACAAAATGATAAAGAGCATTTTTTACATATACATTATAATAGAAATGAATATTTAGAGTTAGAACAAGAATTTAAATTAAGATTTGATTATCAATACGAATATATTCTGTATAAACTTTTTTTAACAAAAGAAAAAATTAAATTTTTTGATACAGATTGTTTTATAGTTGCAGATGCGAATGATGTCGTTTGCTTAGGAAATGTACAATCATTAGAAATTCCAGATAGCGTATTAGTATCTTCAGAAATTAATAGATATCCATCGAGTATGGGAGATTGGGGAGGACTAGAGTATTCTTCAGAAGAAATAAAAAATCTTCATTTTTTAAATTCAGGACTTTTTATAACTAGTAAAAAAAATTATATAGATTTTTTAGATAGTTTAATTAATAATGTTCTTTCTAAAAATTTAAAATCTTTTGGTGGAGATCAGGGAATTTTTATTTTTCATTATTTAAGTAAAAATTTACCACAGATAGTTTTAGATAAAGAATATAGATTATTTTTTAATACATATTCTAGAGATCATAATGATTATATAGGATATAAATTTCCTATATTTTTACACGATAATGGATGGAATTGGGGAAGTCCTAGATTTATACAAAAATTTAATTTGGTTTAAAATGGTATTCGCAACTCTTGCAATTAGTACTGATGATAGAATTAAATCTAATTTAATGCATTTATTAAATGATTTTAGAAACATAAATGAAAAAGTTTATGTGTTAACTAACATGGATATAGATTTAGATTATTATTGTTTTGATAACGTTTTTTTAGTTAAAACCGACAAAGAATGGACCGATTATAGTCGATTTGAACTCATAAAATATATTTTTGAAAACACAGAAGAAACTCTAGTATATTTTATGGATTCTGATGCTAGACTTTTTGATTTTAGAGAAGAAAAATATGATTCTAAAAAGTTTGAAGATTTAATAAGATCAAAAGATTTTGATTTGATAGTTCCTTGGGGACTTGGATACACGATTAATATCGAATGGCATCTAAGAACACCAGAGATCGATGAAAATAAAGATGTAAGAAATTATACTTTTGGACACGAAAGAATTATTTCGTATTTAAAAAATAAATTACCAAATTATAATAATGAAATAAAAAAACAAGTTTATTTAGAAAGCATCCTTTTATTTAAAAAATCAGAAAAAATGATGCACTATTTAAATGAACTTATAGAATTTGGAAATATTCTTAAAGAAGAAGATGAAAAAATAAATAGACGTCATAAAGCCATAAGTACTTCTGTTGGATTATCTATTTTTGAAAATTTTTGTAATATTAAAATTATTATAGATTTTTCTATTTGTCATTTTTTTAAACCTAATTATTTAACTGAAGTATTTTTATGGAAAAGTAATATGCAAAAATCTCTTAAAATTTATAATGAATGATAGAAGAATCTTTACGAGATTTAAGTAAGTCAAATATGCTGCCTGATTCTCATTTAGCTTATTTATACAAATTAAAAAACGAATTTAATGTTAATCCTAATGTTATATATGATATAGGATCTTGTGTTTTACATTGGTACAAACCCGCAAAAAAAGTTTGGCCTAATTCTAAAATATATGCTTTTGAAGCAATGGATACAGTAGAATTTTTATATAAAGAAAATAATATAGAATATTGTATTGGTGTTTTTAGTGATATTGAAGATAAAGAATTAATTTTTTATCAAAATAATGAACAGCCTGGAGGAAATTCTTACTATAAAGAAATGTCAGCATTTACAGACATATATTTTAATAAAGATAGTGAAAGGTTGGTAAATACCAAAACCATAGATAAATGCGTAAAAGAAAAAAATTTTCAGTATCCTGATTTGGTTAAAATAGATGTTCAAGGTTGTGAAATAGATATTTTAATGGGTATGCAAGATACTTTAAAATATTGTGAGCATTTAATTGTAGAGTTGCAAAAAGTAGAATATAATAAAGGAGCTATTTTAATAGATCAATCTATTCCAATTATAGAATCTATGGGTTTTGAATTAGTAACTCCTTTATTTAGTGATAATCATGTAGATGGTGATTATCATTTTAAAAGAAACATAAAATGAAAAACTACGCTTTAATTACTACATACTATTGTTTAAATTGCAATATTCCTTCTAAAGAAGAATTGAAATCTAGATTTAACTGCGATGCAAATTTAGAAGACATATATATTAATTTTTCAAACGAATTTGATCCTTGGCACAGAGATAATCTTAACATAGGATTATCAGGAAGAAAAGATTTAGTATATGGAAAAATATTTTTAATTAAAGATTTTATAGAAAAAAATATACTTACTAAATATGAATATATTTGTCATATAGATTATAATGATACAAAATTTTGTAGAAGCTTTATAGAGATGATGAAAGATTTTGTATCTACTAATGAAGAGTTTATTATTTCTACAGAAAAAAACTGTTGGCCTTATTTAGAAGTTGTAAGAAATTGGGTACAAACTTCATTAGAAGAAAAAGAATTTAATTACATTAATTCAGGAGCAATAATTTCTAAGACAGAAGTGTTTTATAATTATTTAGTAAACTTAATAGATTTATGTTTAAATTCTAATATAGATTTTTGGGATGATCAAGGAGTTTGGCAATATTATAATTTAGCCATAAAAGAATTAAATGCTGATAAAAATTGCAAATATTTTTTTTCTACAGCTCTATTAGATGAATCTTATTATTCCATAGAAAATAACTTAATTAAAACAAAATTTAATACATATCCTTATTTAATACACGATAATTCAAGCTTTAGTTTAAACTTAATCAATAAAATATGAAAGACATATCAGGATGGTACGCTTATAGAGGAACTACCACATTACAACATGAAAATATAGCTATTCCACTTAAAAAATTATTTGAAACAGTAAATCCCTGTCAAGTATTAGAAATTGGAACTTCTTATGGAGGTTTAACATTATTACTTCGAGACTTATTAGATGAAGTAGGGTTAGTTAATTCTGATCTTAGAAGTTATGATGTATTAGAAACAGACAGATACTGGTTAAAAAATGCTATAGAGAATGGAGCTAAGATAGATTTTAGAGTAAAAAATATTTTTAATCATATGTACGATCAAGTAGTTGAGGAAGTAGAACTTACAGATTTTATACATAGAGATGGATGTACAATTATTTTATGCGACGGTGGAAGTAAAAAGAATGAATTTAATATATTGAGTAAATACTTAAGATCAGGAGATATAATAATGGCACACGATTATTCTCCAAATCCTGAATATTTTGAACAGTATATAAGAAATGAAGTATGGAATTGGCATGAGATACAAGATTCAGATATTAAAGACACAGTAGATCAATATAATTTAGAACCTTTTATGCAAGAAGATTTTCAACAAGTAGTTTGGACTTGTAAAATAAAAAAATAAAGTATGTCGTATAAACAAATTTTTACAACCATATATGAAAATCATTTGTTTGGTAGTAAAGAAAGTAGATCAGGTCAAGGTAGTAATTTAGAAGATACTAAATTTCTTAGAGAAAAGTTAAAAGAAGTAATAAAAGAAAAAGAAATTAGATCTGTTGTAGATATACCATGCGGAGATTTTAATTGGATGAAAGAGATTGTATTTAATTTTGATTCTTATATTGGTGGAGATATAGTAAAAGAATGCGTAGATACAAATAATGAACAATATTCCAATAAAAGAATAAAATTTATAGAATTTGATTTGTTAAATGACGCTATTCCTGATGGAGATCTTTTAATCGTTAGAGATGTTATAGGACATTTTCCAATAGAAGATGGTAAAAAAATAGTTGATAATATACTTAAATCAAATTGTAAATATCTATTTAGTACTACATGGGCTAAAAAAACAGAAAATGGTTGGGGTAAATGTAATAAAATAGAAGTAGATAGGCAAAATGAGGGAGTAGAGTACGGAAGATTTTATCCAGTAAATTTAATGGATGAACCGTTTAATTTTCCAGAAGCAGACATTTACTTAGAAGAAGATGTACGAGTAGATAATTTTGAAAATGGAAATAGAAAAGTATTAGCTTTATGGGATCTACAGAGAGTAAAAAATTATTTAAATAATAAATCTATTGAACCCATAGTTACAAAAAAACCAAAATCTGATTTAACGGTTGTTACAGGCTTATGGAATATAAATAGAACAGGAAGATCTTTTGATCATTATATAGATCATCTAAATAAAATTTTAGATGTCTCTCAAAATTTATTTATTTTTATAGAAAAACAATACGAACATCTTATTTGGAAAAAAAGATCTCCAATAAATACGTTTGTAAAAGTATACGAATTAGACGATGTTAAAAATTTATATTCTCCATTTTGGAATAAAACTCAAGAAATTAGAAATGATCCAGAATGGTACAATTCAACTGGAGAATCTGGATGGTTAAAAAATAGTCCTCAAGCGTCTTTAGAATGGTATAATCCAATAGTGATGTCTAAAATGTTTATGTTACACGATGTGAGTATATGGAATCCATTTGATACTAATTACTTTATGTGGTTAGACGCGGGTATTACTAATACAGTGTACGAAAAATATTTTACGGAGCACGACGTGTTAAATAAAATAACAGATCATATTGATCCGTTTTTATTTTTATCTTATCCTTATGAAGCTGTAGATGAAATTCATGGGTTTAAATTCGAAGCAATAAATAAGTACGCTAATAAAAAAGTTGAATACGTTTGTAGAGGCGGATTATTTGGAGGAACAAAAGAGGCTATACATCAAGCTAATGCTGAATATTATACATTACTTGATACTACACTATCTCAAGGATTAATGGGAACTGAAGAAAGTATATTTGCTATTATGGCTCATTTAAATCCAAATTTATATAGAAGATATGAATTGGATGGAAACGGATTAATAATAAAATTTGTTCAAGCTTTAAATGATAATCAAATACAATTATCAAAACCTATAGAAGAAAATCACTATGCTCCTAAAAAACATATAAATGTAAATAAATTAAAATTATCTGTTTATATGTTAACTTTTAATTTTCCTCATCAAGTAGAGCACACAATTCAAACTTGGTTAAAACACAATAATTGGTTAACTAATACTAGAAATATTTTAATAGATAATTCAACTAACGAAGAAGCTAGAATAAAAAATAAAGAACTCTGTGATAAGTATAATTTTAAACATATTATTACGAATGAAAATACTGGTATAAACGGAGGAAGATTAAGAGCTGCAAAACATTTTCAAGAATCGGATAGCGACTACTATTTATTCTTAGAAGACGATATGGGAATTCATGAACCTATCGATGGATTTTGTAGAAACGGATTTAAAACTTACATTCCAAATTTATATGATAAAGTTTTAAAAATTCTTCATGGATCGGACATTGATTTTTTAAAACTGTCCTATACTGAAGTATACATGGATAATAATATTCAAGTGTCTTGGTATAATGTTCCTCAAAGCGTCAGATCAGAATGTTGGCCAAATTACGATAAATTACCTGTTACTGGATTAGATCCAAATTCTCCAAGAACTCAATTTAATAAAATAGAAGTAATAGACGGTCTTAGTTATATAACAGGGGAAATATATTACGCAAATTGGCCAACTATTACTGGTAAAAAAGGAAATCAAAAAATGTTTTTAGACGTTGAGTGGGCTCATCCTTATGAACAAACCTGGATGAGTTATATATTTCAAGAAACAAGAAAGGGTAACATTAAACCCGCAGTATTATTAGCAAGTCCAATAAATCACAATAGAATCGCCCACTATTCCCCAGAAGATAGAAGAGAGAATTAGTATTTTTAAATTTTTTACAATATTTATATACATACAAACAAAAATAAAAATTAGTCTATGTCAGAAGTAAAAAAAATTACAGACGAAGAATTTGCAAAATTAAATCTTTTAAAACAGGACGCTATAGAAATAGCATCAGCGTTGGGAGAATTAAACTATCAAAAAATAATTTTAGAATTTCAAATTGAGGATTTAACAAATAAAATTAAAGAAATTCGTTCTAGAGAATCGAATCTATTTCAGGAATTACAATCCAAATATGGAAACGTTTCCATAAATATTAATAATGGAGAATTTTAATAAGGTGTTTTGATCAATAGGTCTATATTTATTAGTAGCTAAAAAAATATCATAAATGGCCGAAACACTCATTAGCCCAGGAGTTTTCTTAAATGAAAACAACCAAACCCAAATAACAGCAGGTCCAATAGCGGCCGGCGCTGCTTTAATTGGACCAACCGTATTGGGACCGGTGAATATTCCAACTGTAGTAACTACTTATTCTCAATACAAGCAATTGTATGGTTCTACCTTCGTTTCTGGAGGTATTACTTTAGAATATTTAACTAGCGTTGCAGCATTAAACTACTTTAACCAAGGCGGTACTTCTTTATTAGTAACAAGAGTAGCTTCAGGTTCTTATACGGTAGCTACAGCAAGCATTGCAGCATTAAATGGAACAACAGCTATTCAATTGAATACACTTTCAGTTGGAACAATAATGAATAATGCTACTGGTTCAACTATTAATGGTGCATTACCTTCTGGTTCAACTGCTAATGTTAGATGGGAAATTGTTGGATATAATACTGGATCAGGTAATTTTACTTTAAATATTAGAAGAGGAGATGATTATGAAACTAATAAAAATATATTAGAAAGCTGGTCAAACTTATCTTTAGATCCAAACCAAACTAATTATATATCATATGTAATTGGAGATCAATATCAAACATTAACTCAGGATGCAAGCACTGGAGCTTATTATTTACAAACTACTGGTAGCTATGCTAATAAGTCCAAATACGTATATGTATCATCAGTTAATACTACTCCTAACTACCTTAACCAGTTAGGTCAACCTCAAACACAATATACAGCGTCATTGCCTAACTCAGGATCTGGTTCTTTAAATGGTGGATTTGGTAGTGCAACTGGACCTTTTTGGGGATCTTATGGATTAGCACCGTTAAACATGTTTGAAAATAATCCAACTATAACAGCTGTTTACTCTAATCCAGTAACAAATATCCAAGGAATTTATGGACCTGATTATGATACAGCAATTAGTTTATTAGGTAACCAAGATCAATATGACTTTAATATTATATATGCACCAGGTTTAACTAATCAAAATGCACCTATTGAAATTACTAACTTACTTAACTTATCAAGTACAAGAGGTGATAGTATTTCTGTAGTAGATTTAGTTGGATATAATCAGAATATAGGAACTGTAACAAGCGCAGCTACTAGTTTTGATAATTCATACGGAGCTACTTATTGGCCATGGATTCAAATTAAATCTTCTGAAACTGGAAGAATGAATTTTGTTCCACCATCAGTATTAGTTCCAGCAGTATATGAATACAATGATAAGATTGCTGCAGAATGGTGGGCACCAGCAGGTTTAAATAGAGGTGGATTATCTACTGCATTACAACCTGAAAGAAGATTATCTATCACAGATAGAAATAACTTATACGCTGCGAAAGTTAATCCAATTGCTACTTTTACTGGAGTAGGTACAGTTATCTATGGTCAAAAAACATTAGCAGCTAAAGCCTCTGCTTTAGATAGAGTAAATGTTAGAAGACTATTGATTTCTCTTAAGAGATATATTAGACAAATTGGTCAGAATTTAGTGTTCGAACCAAATACTCAAGTTACTTGGAATAAATTCTTAAATCAAGTTAATCCTTATTTAGAATCTGTACAACAAAGACAAGGTCTTTATGCATTCCAAGTAATTATGGATAGTACTAATAATACACCTGATCAAATAGATAGAAACATTTTAGTTGGTAGTATTTATTTACAACCTACAAGAGTGGCTGAATTTATTCAATTAGACTTTAACATATTACCAACCGGTGCAACTTTCGCACAATAATAAAAATAATAAATGAAAAATAGTACATTAGTTAGAATCAAAGTACCAAAAGCTTTATACGAATCAGCTCTTAAAAAAGCTTTGATGGAAGCAAAAGAACCAATCGGAGGTCATAAAGGAAAAAAATATTCCAAAGAAGATGATTATGACAAACCCGCTAAAAAAGTAAATCCTAAAGCTGGTCATAAAAAAACTGAACCAGCTGCTAAAAAGAAAAATAGCAAAGTTCATGGAGATACTTATACAGAAAAAGCACCAGTTAAAAAGAGCGAAATGAAAATGACCTCTAATAGTCCTTTAGCTGAATCAAAGAAAAGGAAAATTAAAGAATCTGATGAATTTGGTAGCTCATTTCCTCAACCAAATAGTTCTAATACAGGAGGTTCTAGATCAGCAACTTTATATCCAAATAGAAAACCTGAAAAAGATACAAATAGATTAGCTGAAAAGAAAAAAATTAAAGAAAGTTTAGCTGCTGGAGATTGGGGAATTGCGGCTGGTGCATTGGCCACTTTTTTAGGACTTTCTACTATGATTGTAAAAAACATGTTTAAATACATGAAAGATAATAATCTTAAGGGCATGAAAGGTTTCATCGAAGCATACAATGCTGTAGGCAAAAGTGTTACTGGACAAGTTAATCAATCTAAAGGATATCAAAACGAAGGTAAGAAAAAAAAGGTTGAAGAGAAGAAGAAATATAATTTAAAAGAATTAGCAGCTCATGATGCTTTAGAAAGTGGAGAGTATATAGAGGTGAAAAAAGGCACAAAAGTTCCTGTAGGTAATTCTGTAATTAGAAAAGACGGAAATTTATTTTTAAATGTTCTTAAAATAATGGGAGATCCATTTAATCCTGAGACTACTTATCTACTTCAATACGATATGGATGGCGAAAAAGAAAAAGTTAAAAGGAAAGATTTAGAAAAGTATTATATAGTTGAAAAATAAATTCAAAACGAAAGTAAGAAAAAAAAGGTTGAAGAGAAGAAGAAATACTAATAACAAGATATTTATACAAAATAACGACAAATGCCAATTTTAGATCCATCAGAAATCATGTTTACGAGCTTTGAACCAATTGTTCAAAATCGCTTCGTATTCTATTTAGACGGTGTACCTTCATATTTGATCAAAAAAGCTGATGCTCCCGGTGTAACATTGGGTGAAATCAAAATTGAACACATTAACGTCTACCGTAAGTTAAAAGGCAAAGCAGAATGGAAAGACATTGCTTTGGAGTTATATAGTCCAATTTCTCCATCAGGCCAACAAGCTGTAATGGAATGGGTTAGATTACATCACGAATCTGTAACAGGACGCGATGGTTATTCTGACTTCTATAAAAAAGATTGTAGCTTATCAATTTTAGGTCCAGTTGGAGATATAGTTTCTGAGTGGATTATTAAAGGGGCTTTCATTAAAGAAACTGGCTTTGGTACATTTGATTGGGCTACCGCAGATCCTACTATGATAACTTTATCACTCGGAATGGATTTTTGCGAGTTGAATTATTGAGCTAAATTACTAGAATATTCACTGAACTTAATTTTTAATTTCATAAAACCTCCTATATTTATTATAAAGGAGGTTTTTTTATGCTTACAAGTTATTTCAAAATTATTAGACAAGCTATCAAAGAAGATAGATCAAAAGATGATGACACATATTACGAAGCTCATCATATAGTACCCAAGTCATTCGGCAAAAAGAGTTCAACAGTATTGCTCACAGCGGATGAACATTACAGAGTTCACAAAATACTAGTGGAGTGCTTTAAAGATCACTCATTATACGCTTATAAAGTATATTGGGCTTTCCATAGAATGTCATATGATGGTTCAAAGACTTTAACAGAACAAGAGTACAAAGAAGCTAGAGAAATTCTTATGCCCTTGTGGAAAAGGACTAAATCAGAGTCGCACAGAAAAAATATTGGTATTTCTCACAAAGGTAGAAAACAAATTATTAATCCAATTAATGGAGAATTTAAGTTAGTAGATCTTCTAGAGCTAGAAGACTATTTAAGTTTAGGTTGGATTAATAGTAATAGAAGTGTAGGGACAAAAAGATCAGACGCCTCTAAAAAACTTATATCTGAGAAAGCTATACAATGTAAGATAGGAAAAATAGGAGAAGAATCAAGAGCGAGTAAAGGAATAGTTATATGTGAGAATATAGAAACAGGAGACAAAATAGAAGCGGGATCTGCTCTTCAAATGTCTAAAAAATTAGGCAATATCCATTATTCAGTTATACACGAAGCTTTAAATGGATCTAACTACGCTAATTATAAACCTAGATCTAAACGCAGCAAATACTATAATTTCCTTCAGACCCATAAAATATACTATAAATAAAAAAATTGTATTTGTATATTTATAATAAACAAAACAATTTATGTCCGAATCAAAATTTATGGTGCCTACTGAAATGGTAGACTTGCCAACAAAAGGATTATTATATCCTTCAACCAATCCGTTAGCATCAGGAAGTGTAGAAATTAAATACATGACAGCTAAGGAAGAAGATATATTGACCAATGCGAACCTGTTACGTCAGGGCTTAGCTATTGAGAAGATGCTTAAGTCTGTTATTAAATCTCCAATCACTTACGAGGATCTCATTATGGGAGACAGAAACGCTATCCTAATAGCTACAAGAATCATCGGTTACGGTAAAGATTATCTTTTAGAAGTAACAAATCCAAACACAGGAGAACTAGAAAAAGTAAACGCCGATCTACAAACATTAAAATATAAGGAAATTGATTTTTCTGTATTTAATAATGGCGAAGTTACTTACGAATTACCTTACACTAAAAATACGGTAACTTTTAAAATGTTAACTATAGCTGATGATAAAAGAATTGATGAAGATTTCAAATCCATTAAAAAAGTATTGGGCTATGAACCAGGAGCAAGTGAAAGATTAAAATATCAAATCACTTCAATAAATGGGGATAGAGCTCACAAAACAATTGTTGATTTTATCGATTCAGGTGCTTTATTAGCAAGAGACGCTAATCCCTTAAGAAGATACATAGCATCAGTTACTCCAGACGTAGATATGACAACTACGGTTACATTAAAGGATGGTACTCAATTAGAAGTCGATGTACCTATGACAGCAGAGTTCTTTTTTCCCGGATTTGGTTCTTAATTAATCTAAGGAATATGGAAAAAATTAAACATTGTCCGTTATTCCCAGGCCCAGAATATAGACGAGTTTTTATGAATGAAGTCTTCGAACTTACTTATCATGGGGGAGGAGGCTTCAGTTACTCAGAGGTGTGGAATATGCCGGTTTCACACCGTCGTTATAATCTAAAAAAGATTAACGAATACCTTGACAAAGTCGAGGAAATGAGAGAACGCGATAAAAAGTTGACGAATAAATCTGATCTAACGGAAGTTAAAATACCTGAACACGTGAATAAAGCTTCACAGAAAGAGCCCACGTACGTATCTAAGATCAAAAAATAATGGTTGATATTTATATCTAAGAAAATAACTTTAGATGGCAGACACTACTCCAAATGAACAATCAGGACAACCTGAATTTAATATTTCAGAAGCTAAAGTTCTTAAGACTCTTCTTAAAGACATAGCTAAAGATGGGGGATATTATAAAGATAGTTTAAAAGAATCTGTAAAAGAGTTAGATAAAGTACTAAAAAACTATTCTAAAATAGGAGCAAAATTATCTGCTATTAATGAGTCAGCTATCAATATAAAAGATTTAGAAAAAGAGATCAAATCTACTACTGAGAAAAGATGGGAAAATGATAAAAAATTATTATCATTAAGCGATAATTTAAAAACCTCAGAAAAAAAACAAGCTGAATCTTATTTAAAAAACATATCTGATAGAGCAATTGCTGAAGCAGCTTTTAATCAAGCTAGAATTAAAGATGATTTTTCTTTAATGGAATCTTTAAATAAAGCTATAAATAGATATGATAAAGTTATTGCAAAAAAAGAGGACATGATGTCCATCGACCAATTAGAATATGCGCAAGCTAAAAAAACTCAAGAGACATATGATGAGACTCAAAAAAGATTATTGACTCAAAAAGTCATAGAAAAAGACATAGCGAATCAAATTGGTCTTTCTGGTGGAGCTGTTATGAAATTAGCTAAGAATTTTGGTATTGGAGAACAGGCTGCAGAAGCTATGGTCAAAAAAGCCAGAGATCTAAATAAAGAAGGTAAAAAAATATCATTAGCTGATAAATTTAAAGTTCTTAAAGATGTAGGAAAAGATGCTATTAAAAAAACTTGGGAAGATCCTTTAGGAAGAGCAGCTATAGTTGGTGCAGGATTGGGTCTTGCTTTTAAAGGAATTGGAAAAGCTGGGAATCTTGTAGGTTCAACTATAGGAAATGCAGGAAAAGCTATGGGTGGATTAAACGAAAATTCTACAGGTGTAGTATCTAATTTGACAAGTGGATTTTCTGGAATGTTAAAATCTCTTCCTTTAGTAGGTGGATTAGTAGGAGGGATTGTAGACGGACTTTCGGGAGTCGCTGATTTATTATTGGGTGTTAATGATCAAATAATTAAAGCAGGAAGAAATTTAGGTCTAAGTAGGGGTGAGGCAGAAAAAATGGCCAATCACTTCCAAGACGTATCGTTTAGAAATAACGATATATACGTTACTTCTAAGAAATTAATGGACACTCAAGTTTCTTTGGGCGCTCAATTGGGAATTAACAATCAATTAACAGACGAACAACTATCAACTTTAACCAAATTAAAGGACATAGCAGGAATAGACGAACAAACTCAATTAAGCATAGCGGAGAGCTCTACTATTACGGGTAAAACTGCAAAAGAAACAACTCAAGCAGTTTTAGCACAAGTAGTTGGATTACAAAAAGCAACCGGGATAAGTTTAAATCAAAAACAAATTTTAAAAGAAGCCTCTTCGTTGGGCGGTTATTTAGGACTTTCTTTTGCTAAATACCCAGGTCAATTATCAAAAGCTTTAGTAACTGCAAAATCGTTTGGTTTAGAATTAAAACAATTGGATTCAATAGCCGATTCGTTCTTAGATTTTGAATCAAGTATTTCAAACGAGTTTGAAGCACAATTATTGACAGGAAAGGACATTAATTTAACCAAAGCTAGGGAAGCATTTTTAAATAATGATTTGGCCACAGCTGCAGGAGAAATAAGTTCTCAAGTTGGTTCTTCTGCCGATTTCATGAAGATGAATAGAATCCAAGCAGAATCATTGGCAAAAGCCATGGGTATGTCAAGGGATCAATTAGGCGACATGCTTAAAAAACAAGAAATATTAGCCAAAATTGGTGCAAAAGAAACTGATAGTTCTGCGACACAGTTCGAACTTGCAAAAAAGAAATACGCAACTCAAAAAGAATTTAATGCCGCTTTAGGAGATGAAGCTTTCCAAAATATGCAAAACGCTTCTACACAAGAAAAGATTGCTGCGTACATGGATAAATTAAAAACTTCCATCGTTGATTTTGTTGAAAGATCTCACTTAATTGATAAAATAGAAAACTTTATAAATTATTTATCGAATCCTCAAAATATGCAAGGAGTTTTAAATACAATCAAAGGAGTTATTGCTAGTGCAATAGAGTTCTTTGGTGGAGTAGCTTCTAATGTTGCTTCTTTAATAAGTCATATGCCATTTACTGATACTCAAAAATGGCAAAATATAGCAGATAAAATAGATCAAGGCACAAATATAGCAGCAGAATCAGTTAGAGGAGTTGGAGGAAATACTTCAATGGAAGGTGGTTCATCTATAACAGATAGAACCGCAAGAGCAATGGCAAAATCTGGAATCTCGTATTTACCGGGAAATATTACAAAAGAAGCAAATGCCGTTGCAGCTCAAAATATAAATTTTAAAATAGTACAAAAACAAACTAAACAAGGAACATTAATATATCAAATATTAAATGAAGACGGAAATCAAGTGTTATACGATTGGCAAACAGGTGCATTCGGTTCAACAAATTAAATAATTAAAAATGCCATTAGTAGATTTAAAAACATCTCTAAAAAGTTTAAAGTTTGGGAAAGACACTCGTGGTGGTGGAAGTTCTGCTCAACCGTACGAAAGATTTTCAATCCCGGATGATCATGTTACTCCTCTAATAACTGATTTTTGGCAAAATAATGACACCAATGTAGATTATCCGATTAGAGGCGGTGGATTATATAGTGGTCAGTCTTACACTTTAAGCGGACAAATAGACAAGGACAGAATTAGTAAATTTTTTAAAGATTCTCCTAGGGGCACTGTTTTTATACAAAAACAAATTGGATTGCAAAAATCCAATCCTAAAATGGAAACTGGAACTGCTAATGTGACTCTTTCTAACATACAAACCTTATTGGGTAGTTTGGGTGCAACATTTGGGTTTCCTGCAGGATTAGGATCTACTTATGGCGCAGGAGGAAATAATTTAGTTTACAACGATGGAAGAAATACGCTAGCTCAAGTATTATCATCAGGTACCGGAGTTCATATTCCAAGAGCGGGCGCAACTCCTATAAATTTATCAGTCAAGTATTATACAGACATAGTAGGAAGCCAAATATATACAACAGATGATATAACAAAAGTTAACAGACTCCTCATTTTAAAAAGTTTAAAACTTAGATCTGAAATTAATGCAAATCAAGCTGTTAGATTAACAGACACAAACATGCTAGCTACAGTAGCTAATTTTGGAATATCAACACGAGCAGGAATATTATTTGATTATTTAGGAGGACCTGGATCTACTTATGGGGATGGTTCAACTATAATTAGAAGATCTACAAATAGTTCTGATGGATACGATCTTGTACAAACACGAGACGATTTATTTCCAAACGTGTTTACAATGAAATACGAACAGATTTTATCTGCTCAAAATAATACACCGTTAAATCTTTCTTCAAAAGATAGAAATTCTACTATATTAAATGATTTTAGAAAAGTTACAGGTGCTCCTACAGGAAGTCATATTTGGAAAAAAGAAGGCGGAGTTGATTATAAATTTTATACAAATGGAATAGATAACGTAAATAAATATATTGGAGTAAACGAATTAAGCGATGCGAATCAATTTAATAGGGATAATGATATTATTAAATTTGCTTTTGAATGCATGAGTAATGATAAATTCGGATTTTCAACCCCATTAATATTTAGAGCCTTTTTAAATAAAGGAATTAGTGATTCTAATATGAGTCAATTAAATTCTTTTAAATATATGGGTAGAGGAGAAACTTTTTATACTTATCAAGGATTTGAGAGATCAATATCTTTTGGATTTAAGATAGTAGCATTTTCAAAAGCCGAATTATTTCCTTTATATAATAAATTAAATTACTTAGTTTCGCAAGTATATCCGGACTATTCCGCTAATGGAGTAATGAGAGCTCCATTAGTTAAATTAACCATTGGTGATTACATATATAGAATGCCAGGATTTTTAGGATCTGTGAATTTAAGTATTGATGTAAATGCTCCATGGGATTTAAATGAAGACAGTGATACTGCGCAATTACCTAAAATTATAGATGTTGACATAGAATTTAAACCAATATTTAATGAACTCCCTAGAAGATCTATTACAAATGAAAGAGGTCTTATACGAGGATCTAGTATAATTGGAGATTCTTCTTTTATAAATGTCGGTCAGAATGTTGCTTTCGCTGTTGATTCTACTGAAACTCAAAGTAATAATCAAACAAGCAATATAGACATACCCGGAAAACCTCCTGCAATAGATAACACACAATTTGTGTCTCAACTTATTAATAATATAGTTCCGCAAAATCAGCAAAATGTAAATGTTCCTTTTATTGGATCGATAATTCCTAATAAATAATTATGTTTAATAGATATCAAAATACTTACGCTACAAAAGCTCAATCTACGGGGAGTTTATATTTTGTAAACACAATATATCCCGATATCCCAGTTTCAGATAACGATAATTATGTTATAACAGTAATGGGTGATAGATTAGATATACTTGCTCAAACATATTATCATGACTCAGACTTTTGGTGGGTATTAGCGTCAGCAAATTCCTTAATTGGAGATTCTTTATATCCTCCAATAGGAACGCAATTAAGATTACCATCAGATCTACTATCAATAGTAAACAGTTATAATCAAATAAATTCAGTAAGATAAAATGCCAGGATTAGACAATAAAATATCTAACATAATTGGTGCCGCTTTACCTTCATGGTTAAAGAAACAATTATGGACACGTTATACAGAAAATTCATTACAAAATAGATCGGATGATAATTTAATATATTTGGCTAATAAGACTGCTTGGATAAGAGTAGTATCTTCTGTTAATATAAATGGAAGTGTAACAGCAGCTACGCAAAATCCAAATCTATCTTTACTTGGAGATATTCAATATTTTAGTGATACTTTAGGACTAACTAATATAAGAGAACCACAAGATCTAGCAAAACAATACGTTTTATTTGGTGGAACTTCTAAATATCTAGGAGCTAATAATGAATCTGGTAATTACCAATTAAGATCAGGAATAGATAGTGATGGTGCGTACGCCATGTTAGGAGAAAATGAAGTTAAACAATACGGTTATCGCCCAATGCCAGGAATAACGGGTGCTCAAATAGAAACTCAAGGTAGATTGGGATCTGTTAGAATGGCAACAATAAATTTTAAAGTTTGGGATAAAGTTCAACTAGATATTATAGACACTTTGTATTTTAAGCTAGGTTATACGATGTTGATAGAATGGGCAAATACTGTCTATCCTACAAAAGATGAAAATAGTGAAAACGTACAATATAATTGGTCAGAATTTCTTTCGATAGATCCATTTTTCGCTGGAGCCACTAAAGAATCTATAAACGCTCAGATCGGTATCAATATGAGAAAATCTGAAGGGAATTACGATGGTATGTTGGGAATGGTGACTAATTTTAATTTTACATTTAATCAAGAAGGAGGATACGATTGTTCTATTAAAGTTATAGGATTGGGAAGTTTAGCAGATTCTATAAAAATAAATAATGCTTCTGCTTTAGAAGAAGTCGCAAAGGAACAAATTAAAGGATATGTAAATTTAATAGATAAATTAGACGCAGAAAAAGCTTATCAAGAGGCTTTAGCCAAACAAACTTTAGAAAACAAAGTAAAAGAAATAGAAATTGCGCAAAAAATAGCCGCAGCTACTTCAGGTATAAACGCTCCAAGAGATTTAATTACTTTATTACAAGATAATACTACAATTTCTCAATATTATATAGATTCTTATGGATATGTAAATGATACATTTGTGTATAATTCAGATTCTCCGTATTCGAATGAAGAAACAGTTTATACTGTAATGAAATTAAAAGCTGTAATAGCTTCAGGTCAAGATTATTTAAAAGGCACTAAAATTAAAATTGATATAAATAGAGCTAATTCAATATACCGAAGTTTAGGTTTAAATGGTATTGGATCTACTATTACAGATGCATTTTTTAATGATCCGCCAATAAAAGATTTTACTAATAGTAAAAATAATTACAAAGGTAATAATTTTACTGTATTTTCAACAGGGAACGTAAGATTAAATAGTGAAGGATTAAATTCAGGAACAATTTCAGCCCATACATCAGATATATACTATATTAATAATAATATTACATCTGAACAACTAAAAAAATCTAATTTTTCAAAAAGTCCAAAATTTAATCTTCATTTTGATATAAGAGATAATATATCTTATGGAAATGCAACTCAAAATCCGTTTGATACTAAACTTAATAAAAAAGGTTATAACGAATTAAGTTATTTAAAAATAGGAGGACCTGATGATTTTGTAGATTTTGAAAACGAGACAGTTAAAAATTTGTGGAATGATCCTGGAATAGAACCTATTATATATAAATCATTTGGGATAGATTATAATGGTGGAAATTCCATAGTAGATTTGATTTCTAATGCTATTAACGATTTAAGTAGAGAGTGGAATCTTACTAATATTGTGCCTATTAATTCTGCGGGAATATTACCTATTTTTGAATTGTCAACAGAAATAAAATTTTCATTTCCTGTATTTAATTTAAATAAAATCACAAGCGGAAAAGGATATTCAAACATTTTAATGCTTGATAATGTAGAAGCTAAATTAAAAGTGTATATTAGAATTGATGATGTTGGATTAATATCAGGTTTATCATTTGGATCAGTTAAACCTGTTCAAACTATAGATTTTGAAAAAGCGCAAATACAAGCGGCTAATCAAGATACTATTGATCATACTGTAATTGAGCCACATATACCAGATGAAGCAACTAAAACACAACAAGTTGAGTCAGCTTTAAAAAATCAATCTAATTTAGAATTAGTTTTAAGAGCAATCGAAATGTATTCTCTTAGTAAAAATATATATGAAAACAATCAATCTATAGATAATCCTCAAATGTCTGTATTTGAATTGACTAATGAAGGTAATCTACCTTTTTTAAAGAAAATATTTTCTAATGGAATTTATAGAGAATTTTTTTATGATTTAATTTCTTCTAATGGTATTACAATAGATAATGCTTGGGGAGGTGGAGAAACATATATACAAAATTATAAAAAAAGTCCTGATAATGAAAAAATGCAAGTTCTTGCAAAATACGGATTTGCTAGCGCTATATTAGGAGGAAATGAACAAGGCGTTGCTGCTGGTACTGAGGGAGTGCCTAAAGTTGATTATCAAAAATTATTAGTTTCCTACGTTATTCCTTACACTTTAAATGATTCTTCGGCTGGAGATATTAGAATTGTGTATCCTACGTATATACAATTAGGATTTTTACTTATGATAATAAATGATCTTTGTACTATTTATGAAGCAGGAGAAGACGGTATATCTAAACATCCTAAGCCAATTGTTTATGTAGACTATAATCCTGAAACTAATAGATGTTTGAGTCAACCAGCTCAATTTAGTACTAATCCATTTGATTTCATGATAAAAAATCAATGCCCGGTAGAAAAATATGCAGAGCTTTTTCCATCTTCCATCATAGATAAAAATAAGAATGTTATAATAAAATCTAGCGAAACTGGTTCTACTGATACAAATTTATTTAATGTTTCCAAAGATGATTATTATTCTAATAAAATGCCAAATTTTAGAGATAATAATAATTACAGCGGAAAGCACATGAGGATTTTAGTGAGTATAGAATATATTTTAAACGTTATAAAAGAGTATACAAAAAACGATGGAACTAATAGTGTTTATTTAAAGCCATTTTTAGAAAGGATTTGTAAAGACATGAATAATTATTTGGGCGCAATAAATGTATTCAGAGTCGCCTATTATGATTCGTCTAATACACTGTGTATAGTTGATGACCATGTTCAACCTTTACCAAAAGGTCAAGTACCCATAGATAAAAGTGGTAAAACGGATAATACAACGTATTCAGATGAATTACCATTATATGGACTTACGTCCATAGCAAGATCTATTAGCATTCAGACAGAAGTTAGTAGTAAATTAGGGAGTATGATCGCTATATCAGCTAATTCTAAAAGTGAAGATCAAGCTTCTATGGGTAAAAATGCAGGAAGTTTTGGATTTTATAATACTGCATATAAAGATAGATATATACCTACAAAAACTACTGCTACAGATAAAACACTAGATGATAAAAAAAATAAAATTGATAATAAATTAGATTCTCTAATTTCAGCTGCGACTATGTTTAATAATACTATAAAAAGTAT
>Ga0007866_1000096_pt1 | contig 24539 bp, 48 predicted proteins | sample CryBogCBH18Jul07_FD_71223 | JGI IMG/M metagenome (GOLD analysis project Ga0007866, IMG submission 71223) | Freshwater microbial communities from Crystal Bog, Wisconsin, USA - CBH18Jul07 | ecosystem: Environmental > Aquatic > Freshwater > Lake | place: Crystal Bog, Wisconsin, USA | collected... | reverse complement strand
TGCCATACTTATCCCTAATATCTAGGAATATTTCTGCTGACATAGCAAGGTAATGAATTTCAAGCGCAGACATTGTGCCTATTTCTTTTTTAAGGAATTCAAAGATTTTACGGGCACAAAACTCCGCTTGATTACCCAAACGATTGTTAAAGTCTTCAGGGTCGTATTTCTCTATCAAGCCCAAGGATCAGCAATGTTCTTGGCAGAGACTGATTCAATGTTTTTATCAATCAAAGGCCAAATGTTTGCACCTTTTTCGCCAGTACAGTACATATATAAACCTCTGCCCTTTTCGGTCATAGATCCATCTTGTCTGCGTAACATGATTTCTTCTGTTCTTGGATCATCCCAAGAATATCTTTCAGGTACTGTTTGCCCGTATTTATTGATTCTTTCGCCTACTGCAACCATTTCAGTTGGACCCATAATTTGATATGTAATTACTCCACTATCATATTTACGGAACATAATCTGCACCTTCTTATCTGACTGCGGATGAGTCGGATGAGGCATATTAGTTGCATTGAAATGATGAATCTCAGATTCTTCTGGCGGAAGACTATCGCTCCTTGGAGGAGGAAATGGTTTCTTTTCATCAATAGGAATAATATCTTTCTTATCTACATACGGATTGTCTGTAGTAATAAAGTCTTGAGGTACTTTCTTTCCCTCTAAAGCATTTTTCGCTGCTAAATATTGTTCTTCTTTTGGTTTACCAATAAGATCAAGTGCAATACCTGTCTTATCGTAAACAAATTGAGATAATTCTTTAGCCGTAGGTAAATCAGCCTTTAAGGCATCAATATCATAAACATCCATTTCTATTCCCTTTATAAAACTTACTCTTTACGCATTTCTGCTTCGTACTTCTCTTTAGCTCTATCAGCATGATGATGTGCTAATTCGTTGTGCTCTTCAAGTCTTTCTTTCTCTGCATACCCTTGACCCATCCAAGATGCTGAATGGTGTGCATGATGTGCGCCTAAGTGTTCATGTTGCTTGCTTGCAGACTTAGTTAACTTATGAGCTAAAGCAGATGCTTCTTCAAAATGTTTACCACTAGCAGATTTATCATCTTCTTGGTTGTAATCATTTCCTACTGCTTTCTTTGGTTTTTCTTTAGAAGGAGGAATTGCGCCACCCATAGATCCAAAGAATGAATTGATTTTGTCTTGTGGTTTCATTTAGGTTGTAACCTTGCTTTATCTTTAGCAATTGTAAAAGATACTTTAGACCCTTTACGACCTGCATTAACATTGTTCATGTGTGGATCAGAGAAATCTTCGTATGCCAAAGCCTTATTAGCTCTTTTAGCAATAGATTCTCCGTGGGCATGATCTTCAGCAAAACCTTCTAACTTATTGTTAATAGATTTACTAACACCCTTAGACATTTGTTTACCACCGCTGATTACTTTTCCGTAGTTCATAGTAATCTCACTTTAGGAAGTTAGTACGATCTGAGTTCATATAACCATCATTATGAATCTTTCCATCATAAGGGGTTGGCTTGTGTAGCATTACTTTTTGGTGTCTACCATTTACAACATTAGTGTTACTTGCACTAGGAGCAGCTTGATGCCCTTTCTCATAGTGAGTAGAACCTTTTTTAATAGTAACGGCAGTTGCGCCAGTATCATGGCTCATGTGTACAGTGTTGTCTAAGCCACGCTTGACTGCGTGTTGTTTCATCAGCGTAGGAGCTTTATTACCAGAAGTGTAATTACTCATTTCTTTCCTTTAGGTTTACGTTTAGCTTCTGCCTCACGCTTTACCGAATACGCAATGGCTACGGCTTGAGACTCTTTTTTACCCGCTTCTCTTTCTTTAGCTACGTTTTTACCAAAAGCAGCCTTAGACTTTGATTTGATTAATGGCATTTATTTTACCTTAGATAAAGATTCCATGAAAGCATCTAATGCACCATCAACGTCAGTTTCTTCTTTTTGGGTGACGTTTTGTACATAGTCTACAGTAATTACAGGTGCTCTGCTAGATTCGTAGGAAGCCATCTTATCGGCTATCCTAGCCTTATCTTTGATATCTAGTTCATCACTCTGCATTGCTTCTATAAGGATCTCCATAGCCGTTTTAAGAGGCGGTAATCCTTTTTCTATTCTTTCAATATTTAGTTTATTAAACAAAGCACCATATTCTGTAGCCTTGTTAACAACAGAGTCTGCCTTTTTAGCAGTCTTAGTTGTTGGCAATTTCGATACCTTTGATACCATTTAAACCCTCCTTAGTTCTAATCCAAGCATAACTACCTGACACCTTAAATCCTCTTTTTTCGTGAATTCTCATAAATCCTGAGTAATCAGAACGTATAGAAGTACTACAAACAACAGGAATACCATTTTGATAAGCCCAGAGAATATGTTGATCAATCATAGCATTAATTAACTTAACCCGTGTCTTTGCAGGTAGGGCTAGGTCAACGTGGTGAAACTTAGCATTTGAGATCTCTTCATTAGAATATGTTGTATATCCGTAACGATCAAACCAACAGAATCCCAGTAGTTTGTCAGAGAATTCCCCAGTACCACTAATATTACCAACCCTTGCTACCGCCAGGAATTCTTTAGATCTATCAAAGATTTGTACTGTACTGGCAACAGTAACATTCTTTCTAAAGATATATCTTTCCGTAGTTAATATATCCTCTACTTCATCTCCAAATATATTGTCTGCCATATTAACAATATCTTCTACATCATGTAGGGGATGTGCCAAGCTCCATTCAATTTCCATATCTACCTCCTTTTTATTTAGTATACCAAATGTAATAAACCTATGATATAAACGACAGTTAATTCTTTACTTTAAGTTTATTATGATAAAACATACTGACGAAGAGATCCTCGAAGCATTTCAAAAACACGGAAGTGCTAAAGCAGTCGCAAGGTTCTTGAAAATAGATTTAAGAAATCTAGTCAGAAGAAAACAAAGAATGGAAGAAAAGGGGTTTGTAATCCCAACTGGTCATGTAGATTATCATAAGATAGAGAGAAAAATAGACCTTGGCATACTTAACGGATCAGTCGTAGTATTTTCAGATGCTCATTTTTGGCCTGGCATCCGTACTACTGCATTTAAAGGTTTACTATGGGCAATATCCACATTAGCACCCAAGGCAGTTATAGCCAACGGAGACATCTTTGACGGAGCTTCCATTTCCCGCCATGCCAGGATTGGTTGGGACAAAGCACCAAGCGTAATTGAAGAACTAAAGGCTTGTCAGGCTTGTATGTCAGAGATTGAAGAAGTAGCAAAAGCTGCAAGACATAACGTCAAATTAGTCTGGCCTTTAGGCAACCATGATGCTAGGTTTGAGACTTATCTTGCTGCCAACGCACCTCAGTTTGAGCATACCGCAGGATTTAAGCTATCAGATCATTTTAATCTGTGGCAGAAGTGTTGGTCAGTATGGTTAAATGAGTCTGTAATCGTTAAACACCGCAATAAAGGAGGTTTACACGCTACCCACAATAATACGGCTCAATCGGGTGTATCAATGGTTACAGGACATCTACATTCTTTAAAAGTAACTCCATACGTTGATTACAACGGAGTGCGCTACGGGGTTGATACGGGTACTCTAGCCGATATATATGGTCCACAGTTTGAAAACTATCTAGAGCAAAACCCCGTCAACTGGAGATCAGGGTTTGCCATTCTTACCTTTAAAAATGGTGTCATGTTAATGCCAGAACTGGCTATGGTTCACACCAAAGACACCATCCAGTTCCGAGGTGAAGTAATTAATGTAAAGCAATACTAGACACAAAGTAACACATTAAGTAACCTAATGAAGATTAATCCTCACTAGGTTAACTTAATTACTCTTCGTAATAGCAAATGTCATCAGAAGTCTGTTCATCAGCTTCATCATACTCACACTCAACCCAGTCATCTGACTCTTCGTCAAACCAGTACTCTACCCCATCCTCATCCACACAATACCATACACCCTCATCTTCATCAAAGTAAAGACCCTCTTCATCATAACAAGACTCTACCTCTTCAACAGTAATAGTAAATACCAACATATCCCATCTCCGTATTAGTCTGGCAATATCGCCAATCCAAAGTATCTCCCATCTTTGTGACAATTACTAGTACTTAACCATAAACCTACAGGTTAAAAATTTCTATACACAAACCAACCTATACGTTTCTCTTAAATAGTTAGTTAACCTAAACTTTACTAAATAAATTTGGGAATGAGGGAGTGGGCCCCCCCTCTCTCTAGTAGATTCCTTCCTACCCCCCCTCGACTTAACCTGTTCTTGAATGGGTGAGGGATTGCTTAAACTGGGGGAGGGGGTCTATGACTTTGAGTAATTGTGATTGTGTTGATTGGGTTTATTAATGGAACCGATCGGACAATGTAATGTATATCTCTACCTATGGATAGAGCATATTGATGATCAAGGTTTTTCTATTGTTCGAACTATATAAGTGTCATCAATAGCTCATAAGAGGTTTATTTGCGCGATTAGCGCACACTCATTTATTGCTCATTGATTTGATTGATTATTAGATATCTATAAATTAGCTACTGTTTATCTTTATATTGTGTTTTATCTAACAATTATTTACTTGTTAACTAATATGATGTTAAATAGGGTTTATCTATCAAGGTTTAAGGTTTAATAAATATATATATGCTTATATTAGGGTTTGTACTAGTTAACCTTTTATGCTTGAGACGTTATATTACATACATAGCTATTTTGCTATTTAACTATTTAAGGGATATTTATGAACAAGATTAATAATTTAATAAATAAATATGAGATTGAAATATTGTTTAGTTGTGTAGGCATCTTCTTTCTAGGGATGATGATTGTTATTTTTAAACCTATTGGAGCTTAATTATGATTTATATGGATCTATTCATTATTAGTTCACTATTAGTAGTGGTTTTCGTTTCAGGGATTCTATTTATTAGAGCTAAATATTTAGGTTATTAAAGGGGATTAGATTATGAGTACAGTATTGACACCAATTGGCGAGATGATAGTAGATTCTTATGCTTCAAAAGGGTTAGCTTATGATTATCATTATCAATTTACTAGGGTTAGCTCAAATTCAAAGATTGGGCCTATCCCATGCACAGTAACCGATAAGAGATCATGTCCTGATAGTTGCCCGTTAAAAGATAAAAACGGCTGCTATGCAGACTTAGGGCCTGTTGGCTGGAATTGGGATAAAGTAAGTAAGGGAGAGAGGGGAATTAATTGGCCAGAGTTAATGAGTTATATTAAATCATTGCCCGATAATCAATTGTGGCGGCACAATATAGCCGGAGATCTACCAGGCGAGAATGAGGCTATTGATCCGGTTTTATTGGGTGAGCTGGTTCAAGCCAATTTATTTAAAAGAGGATTTACTTACACGCACAAGGTTAAATTAGCTTCTAATATCCATTGGATACGACAAGCTAATAAATGCGGTTTTACTGTTAACCTAAGCGCTAACGATTATGACGATGCCGATAGATTAAAAGCATTAAAAGCTGGTCCGGTAGTTACCCTTCAAGCTATCGATGCGCCTAAAAAAGAGATTACACCGGCCGGTAATACAGTTATAACATGTCCGGCAACTTATAAGGACAATGTTAATTGTTCTAATTGTCAACTATGCCAAATATCCGATAGGGCCGTTATTATCGGTTTTCCGGCCCATGGTGCACAAAAAAATAAAGTTAATAATATGCTTAAAAATATTCAAATAGTTAAGGGTTAAATTATGATTAAAAGTGAATTAATTAAATTAATATTTGATGCATATAACTTAGATCTTGAGTCTACAGTTAACCCAGCGCCTACAATTGAAAATCTTTTAAATCTCTCCGATTCTCAATTATGGGCTATTGCAATTGATCTTGAAATTTTAGGGGATGAGTTACCATGACTGAATTAAAAATAGGCTCTTTAGGTGTTTGTCTTGAATTAGATCATTCACCAATGTTTAAAGTAATTTCAATAATTGATGATTTTTTATTTATTGAAAGAATAGATAAAAAACAATCATTTCCTTATTCAGTCAAAAAAAAGGATTTTTGGGTTTTAATGTAATATTTTAAAATTCAATTAAACAGGGTTAATTCCCTGTTTTTTTGAACCTGTTAGCGAAGTGAGTGCTCACTTATATTACATTAAAATCTAAGCGTTTTAAGGCATTATTTTAAAAGTGTATAGGATATATTGGGTTAACTGTTTTGAGGCCATACAAAGCGTTTTAATCGGTTTTAAAGCACTATTTTTTAGGGTATTTGGATAACTCAATTTTATTAAGTGAGTGAGTGTTCACTTACATTTTAGCGAAGTGAGTGCTTACTTTTATGTAAGTAAGTGCTCACTTTCATTGATAAAAAAACAGAAAAATGAGGTATTTTGCCATTTAGACCCCCCCATTGAAAGTGAAGGGGGGTATCAATTTTTTAGACGACCTCTAAATATTTAAGTACCTTTTCTGCTGCTTCACGTTTCCAAGGCTTTTGCAATGTATCTTCATATATTTTCTTCCATTCATAAACTTGGTAAGGCCACCTATTATCAAAATGAGCATTCTTTTCTACCTTAGATCCTTTGCCTTGGTCTAACCAAGAATGGCATCTTGCACAAGCCCAGATTGAATAACAATCTTCTGCCTTTAGTCCCCTGCCTTTCCCGTGGGTTAATTGATTTGAATGTGCTGCAACTGTTGTTTCTGATTCACCTAGACAGTTATCTAGGGCTTGAAGGATACAGGGTTGGTTTTCTGCGAGTTTGAGTAAGTCTGGGTCTCTGTACATGAACTAATTCCTAGTTGAATCTCTTCTGATCTTATTTGTCTGTCTATATAGTTTCTTAACCATTGTGAACCTCCCATGTCATTTACAAATTCTTTTTGTTTGTTAGTGAGTCTAATAGTTAATGTTGATTGTTTAGTTATTTCGGATTTAGGTCTTGGCATATCAAAGCCCTGCCTTCATCTCTGCACGTTTACTATACTCTTGTACTTTCCACACTTCTATCCTAGCCTTGGCAGCATCCAGCATCATCTTTAAATACTCTTCTTCAATAGTGTATTTCTTTATTTCTTCTATCTTTTCAATATAAGTATCATGGCTGAGTGCGTAGGCTTCCTTTGAAGCTACGCTTCCCGACTCTTCGTTCATTAAGATTGCTTTTACTGTCTTCAGTAAATGTTCCGACTCTATCCTGCTCCCCTTGGCTATCGAGTAAGCGTTTGCATTCTCCTGAATGAATGCTATCGCTTTGTGAGGGTTTATTGTTTCGATTGTTTCGTCCAAAGATGTTCTCCCAGTTCTTTTCAAATGTTTCTAAATCTACTTCACTTGGTCTGCGACCAAATCCTTTGCTCATTATTTCTCCAAAAAGGTTTTAGTTAATTGAATAAAGTTAACCAATCTTCTAGGATCTCTAGAATCCATCGACTCTAACAACCCTTTCAGTAATTCTTTCGAGGTTATAAGATCGTTTGATAGGTTTCTTAGGTGTTGCTCGAAATCCGTCTGGCTCACCTTGATACTTTTGTTTCCTGTTGTCGATTTTGATATCAGGTCTGCATGAATGCTCATAAGTCTCTCCTAGTTCATTAAACAATGTTGAACAGGTTGAACACCTGTAAAACTTCCTACTTTTATTTCTAATCGTTTCTATCATAAATGCATATCCAAATATTTTTGAATTGCTTGCTGGGGTCTCACTTCTTGCGTAATCTCATACAGTAATCTTTTCTGCAAAGGGTTAAGGGTTATATACACTCTTCGTAAATCATCCTTTGGAGGTCTGCCTGAGCCAGGACGTTTACCTCCTTTTGCTAATTTATGACCCTTTTCAAAGCGCATTTTTCTTTTTTAATTTAGCTTCAATGGCATTAGCAAAATCAAATACACCATTGGTTATATTTTTTCCAATACCAGGCTCAGCATCAAAAACTGCAAACCATTCGACTGATATTTCTTCATGTGTCAAACCTATCCATTCAGGCTTAACATATTTTTCAGCGCACACAAGGCAATACAACGCATAACCACCACCAACCCCACATTCATCGCACCCTTGTGGTGTGGTGTAAAGGCGCAATGGCTCAACATCGACTGATACTGGTGCTTCAATCTTTGTTGGCTTTGCCCAATAAAAACCGCCTTGCGGATTGAAATAAGCCACAGGCTCTTCTTTAGTCATTCTTGTCCCCTTGCTCGGATTCGACTAGCCATTACACGTTCAAAATATTCTTCACATAACTTTGCACACTCCTCACATTCTTTTTCTGCTACTAGTTTGGCAAAATCTTCAAGTGCTTCAGAATAAGTACCATCAGGATATGGTCGTATACCAAACAATCCGCATCGTTGGGCCATCTCAATTATTTCTTCTTTAGTCATACAACTTCTACTCCAAATCTTCTTGTACAGTAACTTCTATATAACCTAGTTTACTATACTTTTTACACATAGTTAACCGAATTATTTGATTGTCGTCTAAATACACTACCTCATTCATTGCATCTAGTATTGCTTTAGCAAGATTATCAACATCAGGTTTCTTTGTATGCTTTACAGATCCATTTAAATAGCCTTCTAATAGCTTTTTAGGGGTACTCTTAGGTATTGGCATACCAAACTCTAAATTCACTCTTACAGGGCTTTCTAAAGGCTCAGAACTACCCATTGCTAGAACTGCATGATCTTTGATTATTTCTTCGTAAACCCTGGTTTTAGTAGGAGTGTAAGTAGATACAAAGTTACCTCTTTTGGCATATCTTGGTCTACCCTTTGCAACAGGGTTTATATCAACTCTAAAGTGGACAATGAAAGTCATTAAAAACACCCTCTATTTGAAACTTAAAATCTTCTAATCTTTTGTAATACTGTTTGTCAAATTCAACATCAATAGCATCTTGTTCTTCTAGGGTATCAATTGCTTTCTCTATCAATTTCCATTTGTGGGTACTGCTCTCACTCAGGTGATCTCTTAATGTTTTGATTGCTATTTGCTTGTTCATCTTTTAATCTTTCAATTTTTAGTTTAACTCTTTCACCCATTCCAGCAAATAGTTTACTTTCTTTTTGTTTCTGGCTTACGGCAAATCTAATGTATTCAATCCACCCTGGTTTAATAGCTAATTCTGCGTATTTCCATTCCAACTTTTCCATCTCTTCCTCAAATATCATCTTTGATCCTCAATGCCTCTTTAGCAAAAGTTAAACAAATAGGTCTTACTTCGATTCCTTGCTCTACCTTCTTTAATATATCTCTAGCCCATTGTTTACCATCATGAAAGGTTTGTTCTTTTGATTCTTTGTAAATAGGTGAGCACATCTTTGCAAAGGTCTTAGCATCAGGTAATTCACCTTTTAAATTATTTAATCCAAACTTTATAAAATCTAATCTATCTTTAAATGTAGATAACTCTACTCTCCACTCTTCTTTATTTAAATTTTTAGTATCAAACCCTTTCTCTTCAAATCTAATAAATAACCTTTCTATAACTCTTAAATCCATATATAAATCCTTAATATATATAACTATGCTTTTTGGTGGACGAACCTAGCCTTTCCTAGACAAAGGTTCGTCTTTCCTTCCATTCTGCTTTTCGGAGCCACAGAACCCGACAGTCGTTCGATGCTAGGGCACTATCTTCGCCACCCCTTGATGTTTCTCAGCATCTTCCCCACAGTACATCTATCCCCTCACTCCTGCGGTTACGTCCCACAAGTGAAGCGGTTAGTGAAGCACAAATGAAAAAACCACTTAAGTTAAGTACCCTGGTTGCAATCCCCAGGAACCCCCAAGGACAGGATACTTATTTAAGTGGTCTAAAACAATTGGTTGCAACGCCAACGTCTTCAGTATATACGATTAAGCAGGTATTTCTACTTTATCTTCAACTTTTTCTTCAATTGGTTCAAACCATTCAGGCTTAAGTAACATTAAAGATTTAATTCTTTGTGCAGGTACTTTGTTTTTCTTTTTCCATTTGTATGCAGCAACAACAGATAAACCTAGTATCTTTGCTACTTTATACATAGATCCTGCTCTCTTCTCTAACTCTTCAATACTGATATTGTCTATTTTCTTTGTCATCTATTTCTCCTAAAAGATTTACTATACCATATTACTAAACCAAGGTTATCTATTAGGGTTTACCCTATTAGGGTTTATTGTTTGAAAATAATACAACATACTATTGATTTAGTTAACCAATATAGTAAACTTCTTACATCAACAAGTAGTTGATTAACTTTTAAGGAGTCCACAAATGAGTAAGTTAAGAATAGATTATAGAGATCAGTATGTAGAGGTTTACTTTACTTATGACGCAGGTCAAGTAGGGTCAACAGATAGCTATGGTGCTAAATATGAACCTGATTATTCAGAGTCAATTGATATTTATGAGGTTGTTTACCAAGGTGTAGACATTAGTCTAATCCTATCTGAAGAAGATATGTTGGAGATAGAGAACCTGGTCTGGGAAAAGATTAAACAATCACAAAATGAATATGACGGGGAATAACATGAGTATCAAAGATGAAGTAGATGCCTACAGAGAAGGCTTTAGAGATGGTAAACAGTTTGTGCTTGAGATGATCAAAGAGTCAACCAAGCAAGAATTTGAAGATATAGCAGACCTAATAATCTGGATTAGACAACAGGAGTCCAAAAATGAAACTAAATAATCGTAATGTTATAGACGTAGAAATAGATGGTGTTGATTCAAGAGATTACCCAGACTTTTGTGATTCCTACTTTTGTTATGCAATCTGGGAAGACACCAAAGAAGAGTTAACTGACGAAGAGTTAATTAAACTAACACAAGAGTGTGGTGATGAACTCAATGAGATGGCTCACGAACATTACAGATAAGGATTAATATGAAAACATTTAACCAATTCTTTGAAGATTTAGGACAAATGGTTAACAGGGGTTTAGCAAGAGCTACAGACCCTGAGACATCAAAAGAAGCTGCACAGTCAGTAGATCCTACAAAGCTAGAACAAATCGTTCTGGACACGATTAGGAGCTTTCCACAGGGGTGCATTAGTCAGGACGTAGAGCATATGTTGGCTGAATACAGAGCAAGTTCTATTACTCCCCGCTACAGACCTTTGATGAAGAAAGGTTTAATAGTGGATACAGGAGAGAAACGACCAGGTTTCTCAGGTCGTAATCAAAGGGTAATGAAGGCAGTATGAAACATAAACACGCAGAACTAATACACGCTTGGGCAGATGGTGCAACGATTCAATGTAAATCATATGAAAATGACAAATGGGAAGATATTAGAAGCCCTGCATGGGGTGAACATTTTTTTTACAGAATAAAACCAGAGCCTAAGACAGATTGTGTTAGATATCTTGAAATGCCTATGTTTTGGGGATATGTCGAAAGAAGACCAGAATCAAATATGAAAGTTGTATTTGATGGTGAAACAGGTGAACTGAAATCAGCAGAGGTGTTGAAATGATAGAAGGACCATATTCCTGGTCATTTAGAAAGAGATTAGTAAACTATTTTAAGGAGATCCAAAATGAAATTAAAGCAAGACTACGAAGATTTTATAGCTAAGAATTTGAAAGAATTCTACGGATTACATTATTGTGAACATTGTCTAGAAGTACAGACAACAAATGAGGTTTGTTGTGGGCATAAGCACTTTATTGGGTTTAGAGAATTTGATAGAGACACCCAGCGTAAGATAGTATCAACAGAGTTTGATCGCTATGCGTGAAGAGTGCAATGAGGCGAAGAAATATTGTGGAATTAGAAGACACACAAAGTCTCTTAAGTCCGAAAATTTGTATCGCATTGTGTACAAAGGTATCATGAGATGTGACACTTGTGATACTGTTTATGAATATGAAGTAGTTAACCAACAAATAATTTATAAGATTAGGAATAAAACAAATGAACACATATCAGAAATTGAATTTAGCGAGGAGCAGGTTTCATCAACAGAAACTGAAGAAGTCGGGGTTAAATAAGTTTGCAGGATATTCATATTTTGAGCTTGGAGATTTCCTTGTCCCTGCTTTAGGTATCTTTGATGAAGTAGGTTTGTGCTCCAATATATCTTTTGAAAAAGAATATGCAACCATGACAATAGTAAACATAGATGCTCCTGGTGAGCATACTATTGTCATTACCTCTCCAATGGGAAGTGCTGCACTTAAGGGATGCCACGAAGTGCAAAACATTGGTGCAGTAGAAACCTATCAAAGAAGATATTTGTGGGTTGCTGCACTTGAGATTGTTGAGCATGATGTATTAGATGCTACAACTGGACAGACCCCCGTTAAACGTCAGACCCCCACCGATAGCGTTATAGAGCTTGATGAGGACTCTGAAAACAAATTGACAGACATTGCCATAGGTATTGAAGATATCGTCTCACAGGGCGATATAGTGGGTGCATACAAAGAGTATTTAAAAGTGACAGATGACGAAGAGAAAACATTTCTTTGGAAGAAGTTAACTAGTACAACAAGGTCAGCAATTAAGAAACATGGAGAATCTTTAAAATGAGTGAATACAAATCATTTGACAACACAAACAAAGGTACATTGTTTAAAAACGACAATGCTAAAAAAGAAACAGATCCCGTATACAAGGGTCAGATTAATGTAAATGGTACAGAGTACTGGTTAAGTGCCTGGATTAAAGAAAGCAAAAAAGATAAAAAGAAATTCTTTAGCTTATCATTAACACCAAAGGATCGTGACATACAACAATCTACACGCAGAGAAATCCCAGATGATGACTTGGATTCTGTACCCTTTTAACCAGTTTTGGGTAGGCATGGGGATTTTGATTGGACTCCTGCCTTGTGTCTACCCTACCAGGAGAATAATATGCTTATAGATTCTTTAATATTTGCAGCTCTGTGTATGATTGGAGGTGCAGTTTTTACGTTAATATCTTGGCTAGTTTTAATATTTCTTTGCGAATCATAGGGGGATCATAATTGCGCCAAGCAACTATCCTGGTAGATGAGAAAGGCTTGGTCCTGTACCGCACCCCCTGAAATTTTGATGCGGTATAGATCCTTTTAGCACCTGGCAGAGGGCAGGTTAATCTACTAACCCTCTATCTTTTTACCTGCTTTTAGGTCAGATAATGTAAGACCATTAGTGAATTGGAAGTGTGCTTGTTCCTTGAATGATTTCCAATTTCCTGCCCATTCAAGCCCAATACTCTCTCCTATCTCTGCTACTTTTTTCCAAACTGGGTGAGACCCATCCCAGTCGGGTTTCCCAGAGACAAGCGGTACGACATCCAGAGCACAACGATAATTGTGAAAAGATTCACCACCTTTAGCATTAGTGACAATCTTTCCATCTTTAGTGCGTCCTTGAGCATAGAGTTCATTTTGCGACTCAATATCTCTATAAGTGCTTGTAACCAATAGATCAATATCATTTTGTTTACAGGTTTCAATAAAGGCTTCAGCTTTAGCTTTAACCACAGGAAGTAGTTCATTTAAATCTCTAGAATTAATCATTTCTTCACCTTATCAGCAATCTTCTCAAATGTACGTCCACCAAAGTAGAAACTCATCACTACCATACCCCAGTTACCTAATAGCTCAACATATGATCCTCTAGTTTCATAATTAAACATAGAAGCAATAGCAAACCCTGTATATGCCATTAAAAGGAATATAAGGACCATAGGACGAATATTCTTAGACAACCATGAATCACTAGCCATGTCTGCTTGTAAACGCTTAGTAAGCTCTTCTTGCTCCGTCATATCAGCTTGTAGCTGGGCTAACTCACCCGTCTGTTGCATCTTAGCCAACTCCATTTGAGCCTGAGCCTTTGCTTGTGGATCAGGAATTAGTTTATCAATTAACTTATTACCTATCCCTAATAACGCATCTAAACCAAACATATCATTCTCCTAATTACAGTATCTTGGTAGATACCCAGTTTGCCTAAACATTTTGTAACACTCAACCTCTTTACCATCATTCATAAAGTTTTTTTTAAACTCTATATACCAACCTTCATCTTCTCTTCTATTTAAATAATCTTGCCTGATGTAAAACATTAAACCAAAGATAGTTAACAGTACTGCAACGATTGACGTACCGATAGCAATTCTGTAATGCAAGACATTAAGTTGTTTTTGCTTGTCTCTAGCATCCTTGATATCCTTTTTTTTTGAGCAATATCAAACTTAGCTTTGTCTGCCAATAACTTACTACGCTCTGCCTGAAACTCATCCCACATAGCACCCAACTCTTTAGGTGTCTCATAGATTAAAGTTTGTCTGAGATCGTATTCTGCCTGTTGCAATTGCTTTCTAGCAAGTACATTTTCCAAGGCTTGGGTTTGAATAGATTTACCCTTTGGAGGATTCTTTTCTCTTTCTTTTAATTCTTTATGGGCTTTTTCACTATGCTCAAAGAATGATCCCAACCCTTGAGATATCTCTTGCATAACCCCAAAAGCCTCTTTGCCTGTATTCTTAAACTCTTTGTACATAGCAACACCCTGCTTGACCGCAGAGAGTACTGCTAGACAGGCAGTAATCGGTTCCATTACTTCTTCCAGAACTGTATAAATGCAGTCAACGCAGTAAAGAACCCTACAACAATAATAATAGGCTTGGCTACATTGGCTATCCATCCAAGCACTTTAAACGCACCCTGGACGTTATTAAACGCTTCTACCATACCTTTAGTATTAACATCAATGTCATCAACTTTGGCTTCTAAAGAAACCAACCTTTCGTATATTTGTTCGTGGGTTACGTTTTCCATGTTATTTCGGAACTACCGCTCCTTTAATTGGTTTTTGTTGACTACGAATTTTATTCATAGCCTCTTGTTCATTTGAATTTGTTTCATTGGTATATGTTGCTAAAGGAGCAAATCCAGTAGCAACTTTAGCTACCCTTCCAATTGCAGAATTAGGATTGCCATGTTTAGCTTCTTCTCTTGCTTGAGCCAATTCAGTTAATGCCATCATTACTCCACCAACTCCTGCAATTGTTTTTGCTACAGGTTTTAGCTTACCCATTTTGCTGAAAAAATTAGTTTCTTCAGGTGCTGCTTTACCTTTTTGCTCACCAGTCATTTCAGAAACACCTGCAATATTAGATGTTGGATAATTACGCTCTGACCATTTCTTTATTTTTTCTCTTAAATCAGGGTTGTAATTTTTATCTTTAGGATTTAAAGCATATTCACCAATTGGTTTTCCACCCATCTCATCTTTTTTAAATTGTCTATATTTTTCAAATCCATGTGTATTTATAAAATGTATATCCCCAGACCCCATATCAGGAATCCAAACAAATCCATTTGGTATTTTATGTCCAGCTTTTAATTTTTCTATTTCAGATTTAAGCTCTGGATTAGATTCAATTTTTACATTTCCTTCTTCAACAATCTTTTTCATTTCAGGGTGCATTTGTTGATTTGCAATTTCTTCCCTGGTTAATTGATGAGTTGGAGCAATACCCGCTTCCTTAATTGCTTTTATTCTTTCTTCATCATCTTTAGACATTCTTATTCTTGTAGATGATTTAAATTCTTTTTCAGGTGCTACTTCTTTTTTAATTTGCTCAACACCACCTTGTGTAGGATTTTCGGCAGGATTAGTTAAATTACCTGACTCTTTTGTCGTATTTGTTTCAGCAGGGAATGCTGCATTAGGTGTGGCACTAGCACTTGTGGCTTCAACTTGAGTTAACTCTTGTCCCGCAGGATTATGTAATGGTGACGTACCTTCTCCACTTACAACTGGATTAGGTTCAGTAGTAGCAATAGGAGATGTTGGATTATTAGTTTTAACAGGTTTTAATTCTGTTTTAATTGTTTGTTGAGCTGGAGTCTCAGGCTTAGGAATTGTCGGCTCTGTTTTAATATTGTCTAAAGTATTAAATACTTCATTAGCCTTGTTTAATTCTTCTTTAGTTAGCTCTTTGTGATCTTGCTCTAAATGATATTTAGTTTCTTCTTTTTTAGGCTCTTCAACTTTTTGAGTTTTTTCAACTTCAACAGGTATACCTTGCTTACTTTCTGGAGGTGCTTTACCTTCTTCTTTACCTTTGCCAAGCATTGAAGGTATTTTTGACAATCCATAACCCGCTAATGCCAAGCCTCCAGTTCCAATAATTCCAGGCATAGCATTGCCAACCATGTTGCTTACTGCACCTGTGGTGTTATCTCCCATTTGTTGAATTTGTTGTTGGGATATTTGAGGTTGCGGAACATTTGGCATTTGCACAGAAGAAGGTGCTGCATTGGCAGGAGGAGCAACGGGAGCAATAACTTTAGGCATAGCAACACTTGCAATGGGCGCACTTGGATTTAACAAGTTACCTTTTGCAGATACTGCGGGAGCTACTGTTCCGTAGCCAAACTCATTATCTGGCATTTACTTTCTCCCAAATATCATTGCCTTCAGAATCTTTACCTCTGTAGACTTTTACTTGCAAATTATTAGTAACAACAAATTCACCTTTTTGTGGCTCATGAGCTTTACCAGTTCTTGCCTCATCCATTAATGCGTTATATCTATTCTGTATACCTTTATAAACTTTAGAGTTTTCAAATTCAGAATTAAATTCATCAGGATTAATAGATTTACCACCAACTTCATGTACTTTAGTAGCCAAGAAATGTTGATATGCCGCATTTAATGCTTCATTTTTAATGCCTTGATATGATGCAAGTAATGCATTTTGATGTCCTGAAAGTGCAGGATCTGTTCTGATCTCTTCAGTTACACCAGGGGTAACTATTTGATCTTTAGGTCTTGCAGCATATTGTTCTTTTAAGGATTGATCTAATAACAAATATCTTTGAAAGTTTTGATATTCTTTGTCAGATAAATTCTTTTGTAGTAAACCTTCAATTACAGATCTACTTTGTTGTTGGATTTGTAAAGCATTGGTTGCAGAATTACCCGTTGAATTAGATGCTTGATTGTTTTGTGAATTAGTAGCTTGGTTTGTATCACTTGCACCACTAGATGCACCAACATCACCACCAATACTAGGTCTAACAGATCCTGATGTTTTAGGAGGAACACCACCGCCATTTATGCCACCACCAACTCCACCACTTAGTCCAGCATTTGTGCCCGTAGTTGCACTTTTAGTATTTGATGCTGATGCATTGTTACTTTGTGAAGTTTCTGCATTTTGTGTATTAGTTTTACTAGCCTGAAAAGAAGCACTTGTTTGCCTTATAACTTCTTCTCTTTGTTTTGGAGTCAAATTTGCAAATGCATCTAAAGGATTTTTCAATCCTAATGCAAGAGTTGCCATTTCATTGTGAGTGTTAGCCCTAGCAGCAGATTGCTGACCATTTAATGATGCTTTTTTATAAACATCATTAACCATTTGGCTTTCTGTTTTTGCTATATTTCCAACATTCTCATATCCAGCAGTTCCTACAACACTTGTATCAATCTTTGATTTAAGTCCGCCATTTTTTGCAATTAATGCATATTCTTCGGGTGTTAATTCTTGTTTAGCTTCTGCATCGCCTTTATATAACTTTCCTGTTGCGCCTCTTAAGTTATATTCTTTCCAATATTGATTGCCTTTTGCATCATATGCATCTACTGCTTGTGTTGGTCCACCATTCCATGCAGTTAAAGCACCCTTGTAATCTCTTCCCAATATAGAAAGAATTAAAGGTGCCCATTGTGTTTTAGTGTTTGGGTTATCTTCTTGATCTAATTTATGTTTTTCTTGAACGACCTTAGATGCTGCTAAATTATTTTCAGGAGTGGGATTATCTCTGGCAGAATGCAATATATTTAACCCGTTATAAGCATTAGGATCTTTAGAATCTATTGCGGTTTCATTATCAGAGTTGTTGTTTTGATCTGTAAAATATGGCATTATTTACTCCATCATACTTGTTACAACACCATTTAACGCAGGATTAGTTCCAAAATCCATTACGTTTGGGCTAGGTGTTAAACCAGAACCTGTTACTGAATATGGAGTTGTTGCAGGTGTTACAGTTGGTGCAGTACCTTTTTGTGCTTGAGACATAGAATTTAAAGCACCAGATAAATTACCACTCATCATTTGAGATCCTGCATTGCCAAGATTGCTCATTTTATTTGTTATTGGTTCTGCTGCCTTACTTAACGCTTCAGACCAACTATCAGCAGTATTACCTGTTCTAGGTATTACTGGTTGCAATGTGTCAGTTGGAGCAATACCTGCGTAATGCATCCAATTGCCATATTCATTTTTAGATCCAACAAAACTAGCAGGATCAAATTGATTATTAGACATTGTCATAATTTAAACCCTGAACCCTTGCTTGAACTGCCACCAGTAGTTCCTTGTGTTCCAGAATAATTTGGTGTTTGTGATGGGGCACCAAATAGTAAACTTGCATACTGACCATAGTTTGTTAATGGTGCAGAGGCATATCCTAAAGTTGATCCAATAGTTCCAGGTGCTGCGCCTACATTTGTAGTTCCTGCTCCAGTTAATGATCCATAACCGGATATGCCTTGTCCTTGTGCGGTATTTCCTGCATTCAATAAGTTTCCATAATTTTGACCTGCTTGACCTTGTGCAGTATTACCTGCATTTAACAAATTGCCATAGTTTTGTCCTGCTTGTCCTGCAAGTGATGTTCCTGTTTGTAGCAAATTGCCGTAATTTGATCCTGCTTGATTCAAACCTTGTAAACCACCAGTTAACAATGAACCCGCAGCTTGTGCTTGTTGTTGTTGGATTCCTGCTTGTGTTTGTGCCGCAAGTGATCCAAGAGTTTGTGTATTGATGTTTTGCGTTTGTTGAGCCGCCAAAGCATCTCTGGCAGATCCCAATTGACCTGCACCTGCAAATCCTGCTTCTTGTGCTACGTTAGCCCTTTGCGCTGCCTGTTCAGCAGGAGCTAATACACCCGCTATTTGAGATTGCTCATATTGCGGATTAAACAAATTACTTAATGCAGATGATCCAAGATTTGCATTTTGCAAACCCTGTGCGCCTTGTGCATTAGCAAGTTGCATAGCGTTAGATGCGCCACCACCTATTAAACCTAAACCTTGCGCTCCTTGCGCCCCTGCTAAACCACTTGCCCCACCTGCGCCTTGACCTAATAAAGCATTGCCTTGATTAGCTTGGGTTCCTGCAAGACCTGAAGCACCTGCTCCACCCTTGCCAACCATTGCTTGACCTTGGCCAGTTGCTTGATTAGAAGCGTTTTGAAGACCTTGTGTGCCTCCAATTAAAGCATTAGCACCTACGTTACCTTGTAAATTACCCGCAGTATTGGCGGTGTTTATAGCGTTTTGAGATGCTTGGTTTACTGCACCTTGTTGATTGCCATATGCTTGTCCTGCGCCTTGTGTAACTCCAGTAAGCGTAGGTAAATAACTTTGCAGAAACTGGTTCTGTAAGTTAATAGTTTGTATTTGCTCAGGTGTTAGTTGAGCCTGAGTTGATTGACTACCTGATGACTTTCCTCCACCCATGATTAACCCTTCCCTTTGCCGTGTTGTTGTGGCGGCTGATATGCTTGGTTATTGAATACTGGTTGAGTACTATTGCCTACTGTATTCATGTAATTGTTTGGTTGTCCCATTATAGGTTGTCCAGATGAAACTGTGTTAACCGCTTGACCAGGTTGACTAGGTTGCATAAGTTGCCCTTGTTGGCTACCACCTTTACCTTGTGGCGCAACTCCTACAGGTGTTCCTGGAGGGTTTACATTTTGTCCTGGTAATGCAGAAGATGTTTTACCTCCTGACATTTGTGTTTGTTGTCCCATAGTTAACCTATTTGATATTGGTATGAATTTGCATTAACAATAGTTGCATCTATTGATTGACCTAAACTTGTCCCAATTGAACTGTAATTGCTGAGATTAATGGTTGATGCAACCAAACTGTAATTTCCTATTGCTAATTGAGTTGTGTTTTGATTAAAGATGTTTTGATAACTGAAAGGAGATCCCAATTGAGAATAAAACAAACCAGGACTGGTTAAGTAATATTGATATGTAGCACCAACATGATAAAACTCTTGTAACAATGTGTAAGTGCTGCCGTTGTAAAGATACAAACCCCAAGTTGCAGTAATTGCATATGCAGACGTGGTTGCATTATTTGTTCTGAAATATATTGATCCAGAAGCTCCTAAAACAGTACTTGCAACTTTAGTAACTGTAAAGTTAAATAAATTGCAATAAGCACCAACTGTTGGAAGGTTTAATAAAGAAGTGGCATTTGTACCGCCCAATACTAAACCATTTAAATAAACACCAGTACCATCATCAATTATGTTAGAACTTGAATTGCCTAAAGCAAATGTTCCATTTGAATTTATTAAAGCACCTGAACCACTACTTATTGTGTGATTTGTTGAATCAATAACTGGAGGACTTGAACCTGTTGATAATGTTCCTAAAAAACTTCCATTTGCAGATACTAAATTTCCAGAAAATGTAGAAGCAGAATTAATTGTTGCTGCATTAATCGTACTACTGTTAATAGTAGAAGAATTAATTGTTCCTGCGCTAATTGTTCCTGCAAAAGTAGATGCAGAATTAATTGTTGCTGCGTTTATCGTAGCAGAGTTAATTGTAGAAGAGTTAATTGTTGAAGCAGATACAGTACCTGAAAATGTTCCTGTTGCTGCACTTAGACTTCCAGAAAATGTTCCTGTTGCTGCACTTAAAGATCCTGCAAATGTTCCAGTAGCACCAGATAAAGCACCAGAAAATGTACCAGATGCACCTGTTATATCACCCCTAAAAATTCCATTATTGAAATATACGTTACCAGTATTTCTAGATATATAGTATCCAGTTGTTCCATAAGTTGAGGGTGATCCATATGTTGGAGGAGTTGTTCCGTTCCAATTATCAGATCTAATATCTTGAAAAATAGATGCGGCAGTAGGTCCTGTCCAATAAGTTGTATTAGGAGGTACACCAGATACAGTTAATGAAGTAGAGTTATATTGACCAAAAATATACCAAATAACTTGACCAACATAATAAGTTGTTGGAAATGTATAACTCCATCCCGCAGGTACATTATTGCCAGATGTTGAGGATGCAAAACTTGGAGGAGATAAAGATTGATTTTGTTGAAGATATGCAACTAAATTACTTAACCCAACACCACCAGTAGCACCAGAAGCACCATTAGAAGATAAAGCAACAATAGGATAAGCAGTATTAGTCCAATCTACTAAACTTGTAGGTACTGTTACGTTAGCAGATACAGGAACTTGTATAGCCCATAGTACATCTCCAGAAGTTGTATCTGATGGTGCAGACAATGACCAACCACTAGGTACTGGAGATGTTGTTAATGTTGCCCATGTAAGCGTAGATGTTGTTGTAGGTCTTGCAGGTGCGCTTCCTGAAGTCCATTGAAATATAGATACTATTGTTGAATTAATAGATAGTGTTGATGTAATAATATCTAAGTTAATTAAACTGGTAGTTGACTTTACATAATACCCCGCAGGTGCAGTAGCTGATGTTTGAAATTGTATGTTTCTACCACCAGTTACGTTATACCAAAGAAATTTAGTAGTTCCAAATCCACCTGCAACTTGATACCAAACATAATCAGTAGGGTTGGTAGATACAACAGTTGAGTTGGTATTTCTAATTCCAAAATATGATTTGTTTGTTGGAGATGTACTAAACCCAACACTACCATCATAAGAATTTGCATACGCAACATCCATATACTGGTATAGATAACCAATAGTTAAATTTCCAGTTCCAACTCTACCTGTTTGTAGATTTGAACTTACACTTCCACCTAAATTAGCTAAAGCATAATTAATAGCAGAAGTGATTTGATTAGAAGATGCGCTAGGTGTTACAAAGTAAGCCATTAGAACGAATCCTCAACAATTGTCGATAAGAACGTCATTGCAGTCATGTTCCATGTGCTTGTTGCATCATTTGAAGCTACTTTAAGTGCAACTGTTCTAACGTCATTTTGTTGAGTCGTTACCCAGGGATTGTCTGTAATAACTTTAACTGTTTCAGTTTCACCAAATACTGGCGGTTGTCCAACAGAACTAGCGCCACCTAAAGTAATACTTATTGTTGGATTTACTGATGGAGTGTTTGTACTTACCTCTGGAAATAATCTATGTACATACAACTTGTGCGGGTAAGAAATAGGATTACCTTCCCCGTCTAACAAAGTCATATTGTCTCTTTGAAATAAGCTCGATATAGCGTTTCCAGAAAAAGATGTACCTTGACCTGTCTGAACTAGTTGCAAGCTCCCTGCGCCTGTATTAGGTGCATACACAGTACATCTATTAGCCAAGTTAAAAGAACCACTAACCAATACTGGAGCTTCTATTGCCATTGCACTATTGTTAATATTTTTAGGTGCATTCCATACTTTTAAATCATAACGATATGAAATCATTTGATCGCAATACCCATTAGAACTTAAAGATGGATAATAAATCTCTATTTGAAACTTATGCGTATTGTTTACTAAATGAACTCTATTTACATACAATGGATTTAAATTTGCATAAAAATAATTCTTTATCTTTTGATTGCCTAAATCCATAAAATTAGTGCCATCAAATGCCCAAATGTCTCTGGCATCTACACCATAAACAATGTCATCTGCATTATCCCAACAATTAACATTTAGTAAGCCTCTGCCTTGTTTAAATAAAGATATACCAAATATTGGTGCAGCATAACTTTGATAAGCAATAGGAGAAAGTATTACTGTATCCCAATAACTACAAATGTAAAAATTAGGACCCAAGAAAAAGCCATCAACAATAGGACCTCTTAAGGGAACTTCTTGTTCATTAGCTACGTTTGTAATTGTGGGTAACCAGGTGCTTGGCAAACCAGTATTAGCAAAAGATTGCGACCATCTTACAGTTGTAGGATATTGATAATTAATACCACCTATTGTTTTAGTAAGATTTCCTGCTACAAGAATGTTTCCTACATTTGGTGAACAATAGTTTCTAACAAATCCAGCAGTTACCGCAGTTACCGCAGGAGATAAAGTACTTTCATAATTCCAAACATAAGTTTGTGAAGTTACTGGATCTGGATTGTCATACAAACCTATTACGTTTGCAGTTTGCGTAAAATACATGGGAGGGTTAATTCCATCATTGATGAAAAAAACTTGACCAACCCATGATCCTGTAATAATTGTATTTGCAGAATAAGCATTTGAATAACCAGAAACAGTTGGAGTTATATTACTTATTCCAGATGACTCTAATAAATACCATGATCCTGCACTATTGGCAATAATAAAACACCATGTAGAAGAGTTTCTAAACCCTCCTTCCATAAATATTATATTGCCAGGTATAAAAGTTAATATAGATTGCTCTCCATCAACTTTCTTCAAACCACGAACATCTGCTTCAATGTTATACCCATTATTGAATTCATTTGAAGCAAGCGCATTGCTAGGAACATCGGGTGTAAAAGACATCGATGCAAATGGAACTCTTAATGGTGTATAACCTTCAGACATATTATTCGCTCTTTACTTCAACAGGATTTTGTTGTGCATTTATTTCTTTTTGAAGAACTTCAATAACTTGAAATACTTCTTGAAAAGGCTTTGTTCCAAGATAACTCATAACCATGTTGAGTGTTTGTACGGATAATTTTATTTCTTGCATATTAAACCTTTTGTATTTATTTATGTTGATGTTATAGTTTGCCAAGCAGATCCCGTGTATATACAAAGTTTGCCAAGTGTTGAATCAAAAACAATATATCCCGCAGTAACTGTTAAAGCATTTTTTTGCGTAGTTGTTACCACAGGTATTTGTGCGCCATTTGTTCCATCTAAAACAATAGACATATTAAACTCCTACTTTGGCTTTAAGAGCCGTTACTTCTGCTGATAGTTCTTGGATGTAAGCAACCAAATTAGCCATTACTTCTGAGCTTGATGGTTGAATAGATTGATATACAGGAACTGTTCTTGTACCCATAACCGCAGGGGTTGTGATATTTCCTTGCTCATCTTTAACGGCAGGAGTTATTTCGTATTCTTCTTGTTTGGTTTCATCTTTTTCCCCATGACCAGAATACTTGGCAACTTCCATGAACTCATGTGCAATAAATCCTACACCCTTGCCAGAACCATCCCACCAATCCCAAGTCTTGGGTTGTAATGCCATTACAAAATCTTTAGCTCCTGTAACAGGTACAGGATTATTTTTAAGTCTGTAATCAGATGTTAAGTTATATAAAACACCTGTTGTGCCGTTTTGGGTGATTGAACCAATAACCGCGGCATTGTAATAAAAAGCTACATATCCAGAACCAGAACTTGTGCCGTTTACATGGTTTACATCCCAAGCACCAGGAGAAACTCTGAAAGTTGTGGAGTTTGAATTTGCGCCACCTGTGGTTGTAGTCCCAACCAAAAAATTACCACTATTATCTAGTGTCATTGCTGTGGTGCTTGTGCTTGGAATATTACCCGCCCCTAGATTGCCTGTATATTGCGCCCATGCAAATGAACCATCATTTGGCATAACAATAGCT
>Ga0007866_1000083_pt1 | contig 26586 bp, 32 predicted proteins | sample CryBogCBH18Jul07_FD_71223 | JGI IMG/M metagenome (GOLD analysis project Ga0007866, IMG submission 71223) | Freshwater microbial communities from Crystal Bog, Wisconsin, USA - CBH18Jul07 | ecosystem: Environmental > Aquatic > Freshwater > Lake | place: Crystal Bog, Wisconsin, USA | collected... | reverse complement strand
CATCGACAACTTCAGATTGCTGAGTGTTTTGGCCCGATTTTCCGCCAACTGCAACGCCTCATGGGCAGATTCAACTGCCTCGCGGGCGCGGTCAACATCGAAATCAGAAAGATGGTTTTGGTTGTAATTCACAGTCCCTTGGCTGACAGCCATCGCCATCGTATTGGCGCAAACAACGCGCACGGTGGTGGTGCGAACAGTGATCGCCTTTCCAACTTCGTGCGGCGACGTGATCAGAAGATACCCTTCAACCCGATCACCAGGGGTGACGTTGAAAGAGTGATTGAGCCGGGCCAAGCCCCAAACAATTTTTCCGTCACGCAGGCTGCCAGCGGTTTCCAGCGTTGCGCCACCAGCGCGAACATATTTGTCCATGAAGCCAAGGGTATCGCGGTTTTGCAGCGGCTTCCAGCTCTTTCCCGTCACAGTCAGCACTCGGTTGTCGGTATTGCGCACCAGCGCATAACGGCCAGGAACATGAACGGGTGTGGAATTTTCACCAACCAACGCTTGCAGCGGGTGAAGACCGACTTCCCAATCCAGGCCAGCCGCAACCAGCATCTCATCGACCGAGATATTGCCATCAACCCGCGCACCCAGGCCATGCCAGGGGACCTGATTCGCGTAAGCCATCGTTTCAACTTCATGCGCCATTTTCGTTCTCCATAAGTCTTTTGTGGTGCCAGAGACTTTCTGGCGGGTTAGGCTTGATTGCCTGCAAGGTTTATGCGCCAGCCATCAGATAAAGAAAACACTTATTTTGATCTTTTTCAAAAAAAAATACTTTTATGAAACTCCCAATGAAATCAACGCGAAAGGCTTTTGAATTAGAAAAAATTGATCTGGTTCTGACTTTCCGCCCATAACCATCCATTTGCTTTCAGAGGCTAAGGCGAGGGCGCGACTGCTTATTGAACTATCAAATCCCCTGGAAATATAATGATTTGTCGAGGTTCCAGCGCACAGATTGGCTCGGTGATTTTCTCTCAAATCCATATTAGTCAGCCACCAAGGCTGTTCAAAATCCCAATCAACTTCTGAAATTTCGGGAGCGACATAATCGGCGCGGTTTCTTTCAGCCAATTCTTCAATCGCAACTCTTTGATAGCACTTCAGCGCGTCTTCATAGCCAAGCCACATAAAAACGCCAAAAAATCGTTCATCCGCTCGAAACTCATCCTTGTAATTTTTCAGATCAAGCTTTTCCAAACAGTTCAATATGTTTGTCGCTGATCGGTAGGCCATATTCAAATCATTGTAACTCAAACACTGAACACTTCCAGTAAAGTCGGTGTATGGGTGAATCGTCAACATTTCATTTCTCCATGTCACAAAGGGCAATGCGGTTTCTCTTTTTGTATTTTTTTTCGCTTTCTTTGCTATTATTTCTGTGCCTTTCAGAGTTTGCCAATATCCAAGCCCTTGGGGTGCTAACCCCCATGATGCGCGCGATTTGATCGTATTTGTGACCAGTGAAACGCAAATGTTTTGCTCGCTCTCGCAACAATTTTAGTTCAGCATTCATTGCAGCACTCCAAAAACTTTACACTAGAGAGTTCCATGTTGGCCGGTTTCTTCCATCAAACGACTGCCAACATGCCGATTGCGGCCGCCACGGCACGTCTATCACGCCACATGATACGCCTCCCTGAACAGTTTAACCGCCGCAGCATCCTGGTCCGCGGTCAAAGTTAACCATTGGCTGGGCGGTGAGCCGGGCCTGATTTCAGTAGCGCTACAATCCGCCAGATACCAACCGGCCGCGCGGCGGATAAGCCTAACAGATGTTGCCTTTGCGGAATATTTATAAGAGCTTGGCAGCGCGCTGCCGCTTGTCGCCGCGTATGAGGCGCCAGCGCGTCGCGTTTTAGCGATGCCGAGGTTGTTGAGTTGAGCCTCAGCGGCCTCCGCCAGATCGTAAATCTGCGCGGCGAGAGTGTAACAATGTGTCGTTGCGCGACCGTTAACGCGGTCCAACATATCCTGCACCAGGTTGACGTTATCGTTTGTGAGCTTGATCATGAGCTGTTGATATTCTGCCTTGGTCATTTGACTGCTTCCTTTGGTGGTTTGGGGGGGGGCGCAGCCCCCTGTCTGTTGTTTTAGAAGTCGCCGGTCAGCTGGTCGTCTGCGGAAAGCCACACGTAGAAATCATACGATGCTTCGCCGCATGAGCCGATTGCCGGAACAACAACCGCTATTTCTCCACCGGCAGAAATCCACCTGGCCGGGCCGGTGGTGTAATTATCGCAACCCCAACGGTTGAGCATGGATTGCGCGTATTCTGTTGCGGTAACTTCATTGAGATAATGCGTCATATTCTTGACTCCAGTTCGATTTGCTAGGCTCGATTGCCTGAAGTGTTTATGCGCCAATCACCAGATAAAGAAAACACTTATTTTGCAATTTATCAAAAAATAATCCAGTCGGGTGGATTGCGGTTTTTCCAGGCATGCAAAGCAGATTTTCCAATTTTGTAATAGTTGCGATAATTGATCACTGGATTTTCGCTGATAATATATTGGGAGTCCATGCATGATGGCATTTTGGTAAAACCACCCAATTTTATATTTTTGGGGACAGTCCGCAGAATTTCTCCAATGGTTTCGCATTTATGCGTTTTGCCATACCGCCAGCGATATTCCTCACACAGCCCAAAAAAATGCTCAACCAGCCATTTATAATTTGTTACTGATTCGCGGCACCAAACGGCGGAAGGGTGATTGATGTGTGTGGCGGTGTATAATACATCATTACGTTCATCAGGAATCGTCCACCGCTGGATATTCCTGCCTGTGATGGTTTTTTGCACACTATAAAAACCATCCAGCACTCTGTGGGCGGTGGACAATAATTGAGCAGATTCAAGAACCATTTTAACAACATGGCGATCAACCAGAGATTGCGCGGCCAAAATTGGATTTTTATTGACGTAAAAAATGTTCATGACGCTGCTCCTACAGTGCGTTCAGTAAGCTTGAGGGCTGCTTCCATGGCTTCGCGGCGGGTGGTGAACGAACGCTTGCGTTCATTGCTGACCGGATAGACGAACCATCGACAACCGCTGAATGGATGAGTTACCACAGCCACCAGCGCATCATCCTGGTAAATTCCAGCCTCAGACCAGCCATTGGATCCAGTCCACTTGGTTATGCGTAAGGTCATGCGCAATTCCTCCGCCGCAGCAATTCAGAACGAACCATGGCGATGATGCGCGCTCGCATGGTAAAGGATTTAATGTTGATTGTTTTTGTTTTGCGCCAATCCGCCAAACAAGCATCCAGCCATTTTGTTGGTTGGTGAGAGATTGCGGCGCGAAAATCCGCAGTGGATTTTGAGGTCATTTTATGCCCTTTCCAAAATTGCGCGCGCCTGAGCATCACAAACTGACTGATAACCGGCAGAAAACGCCTCCAGGATTGGCAAGCAGGAACCCATTGGGGCGTTTTGCTTTTCTGCAATCATCTGGCTAATCGCCAAGCATGCCCAGGGTGCGCGCGGACGATGAGCCTTGGCTGCGTCGATACCAGCGCGGCGCGCAATGGCGATTTCTGCGGATGAATAATTTGCCATAATCTTCACTCCAGTTCGATTTGCTAGGCTCGATTGCCTTCGATGGTTATGCGCCAGCCATCAGATAAAGAAAACACTTATTTTCACATTTATGTGATTTTATCACACAGCCTTCGGGGAAAATACGCGCAAGGCTGCCAGGGCTTTCGCCCTGGCGCTTGGCATTATACGTTTTGCATGAAATTGATGTTTTCTTTGGACAGCTGAATGCAATGCTTGAGCATATCTTGGCGCTCAAACAGCTTAACCTTTTCTTTGATTCCATTGCGTATTCCATTTTTACCAACGTATTTTTCTGCTTCTTTTTCGTTGGAAAAGACGGAAGCGTATGCAATGTTGGTGACGATGGGCTTATCAGCTTCCATCTTTACACAAAGGCCTGTGCTCAGCCAACCCAGAACGAAGCTCGTGTCTTGATCGTCAAGTAGCGCTTCCATCTGAGAAATTTTGTTTTTGGCGGAAGCAATATATACCGCCAGCTGTTTTTTTGCTGATTCTGCGGTTGAATAATTTGCCATCTTCATTTTTCCTTAAACTTGATTCTGCACGATACGGACTGACTCGATCAGAATTGCAGCTGGCATGATTCCAATTTCGATAGAATCAGCGATAATTCGGCACCGACGCGCTCGCGCCATTCGCTCTGCGTCTTCAATCGTGTTGCAATAAATGCGAAATTCAGAATCATCTTCAACGTAAAAACGGCCCATGGTCTTCACTCCGGTTCGGTTTTGTTAGGCTCGATTGCCTGCAAGGTTTATGCGCCAGTTGTCAGATAAAGAAAACACTTATTTTCAAAAATAATTATTATTGTATTTCAATGATTTATGGCAAAGATCACCCACATACAAAAAAAATCTTTCCATTTTTATAAAACGCGAGGATAAAGGGAAGCCGGCACCCCACCGGCCACCGTTGGTAGGTAGTCTGCCAGCAATGGGGTTTGGAGACTGAAAAATGGCTGCAAAAGAAAAAGCGACGACCAGCGTCGTCGCGCAGAAAGAAGTCAGTAGCGAAATCGCTGCATACAATGATGACTTCGCTCAATACGCTAACGCGGGGATGGAAAATGTCGGGATTTCCGATGTCCTGATCCCTCGCTTAACCATCCTTCAAGCTCTGTCGCCTCAGATCAATCCGCGCAAAGCGGAACACATTGATGGCGCGGCAGTCGGCATGATTTGCGATGTGGGGACTTCTGACCTGTTCCCTGATGGCATTCTGTTTGTGCCCTGCTATTACCGTAAAGACTATCTTGAATGGGCACCGCGAGCCACAGGTAAGGGATTGGTGGCAGTCCATGACTCGGACGCTATTCTGAGCCAGTGCCAGCGGAACGAAAAAAATCAGCCGATTTTGCCCAATGGAAATTTGATTGCTGAAACTGCCCAGTGGTTTGGCATCAATGTGACTGCTGATGGGCGCAAATCTTTCTTGCCCATGTCGTCAACCCAGCTAAAGCGTTCGCGTCGGTGGATGACGCTGGCGACCGGAGAAAAGCTGGCGCGGGCGGACGGTTCGACATTCACCCCGCCACTGTTTTATCGGGCCTACAATCTGACGACGGTTGATGAAACAAACAACGAAGGCGATTGGTCGGGTTGGAAGGTTGAGCGCGGCCCGTCTCTGCCGGAGTTGGGCGGCAACTGGCGAGCGTTGCGGGATGAATGTGTGGCATTCCGTGAGCAGATGATTGCTGGCAAAATGCGCGGCGATTTGAGCGATTTGGGCGAAGAAAATTCGGGCGGATCATCGAATAGCGAAGGGGCGATGTGATGTCTGGATTTGCTGAGGATTTTGACCTTGGCGCGGAAGGTGGGGCAGCAACCCCACCGGATGCGCTCGCCCGTTTGCAAACGAGCGTTGATGAACTCCTGGAAATGGAGAAAATCGTTGAGCAAATGGAAGAAGATTTGAAGGCTGCAAAAGCGACTTTGCAATCTTTGCGCACAGGACGCATTCCTGATCTGATGAATGAAATCGGAATGCCGTTTTTGGTTCGCAATGGCAAATCTGTTGAATTGACGGATTTTGTGAGCGGTTCACTTCCGAAAGATCCAGAACGCCGGGCGCAAGCAATCAAATGGCTTGAGAACAAAGGCGCAGGCGGACTGATGCGCACAGAGGTTTCTGTTGAGTTTGGCCGAAACCAGCACAACGAAGCTTTATCAATCGCCGGAGAGTTGCGAGACAAAGGGTTGGCTCCAACCGTCGCCAGCACCATTGCGCCTATGACGTTGCAAAAATTCGCCCGCGACAAGCTCAAGGCTGGCGAAGAAATTGATTTTGAAATTCTGGGTCTTTACACTGGCAAGGTTGTGAAGGTGAAGGATTCAAAAAAATGACGGTTGTTGCTGGAGCTGGCATGGCGGGCCTTCTGGCGGCGGCCATGCTGCGTCGGGAATGCAGCGGAGTCATTGAGTCTTCTGCAAGCCTTCCAAACAACCATTCCGCCGTGCTTCGCTTTCGCTCAGACGCGGTGGGCAATCTGCTGAATATTCCATTCAAAAAGGTGAGTGTTCTAAAGTCCATTCACGAAAATCGCAACCCTGTGGCCGATGCGCTTTCTTATTCTTTGAAGGCCAACGGTTCCATGCGCATTCGTTCCATAACTACGGCAAGCAATGAAATGGTGTCGAGATATATCGCGCCACCTGATTTCATTTCTCAGCTTTGTGCTTGTGTGCAAGCTCCGATTGGCTATGGTCATTCGCTTACAATGAAAGGTATAAAGGAATACAACAAACCTATCATTTCCACAATCGCTATGCCATCCCTGATGAATATTCTCGGATGGCAGCCAGTGGAAGAATTTAAGAGCCGGGCAGGTGAAAACCTGATCATGGAAATTGAAGATTTGGAAGCGTATTGTTCCCTATATGTTCCTGATCATAAGTTTCCATTTCATCGCATATCAATAACAGGCTCAGAAGTCATTGCGGAATGCATATATGATGTATTGTCTGAATTTGATTATGATGAATTGATCGACAGCGTCCTTTGGCATCTTTGCATTCCAAGGGACAAAGTAAAACGTCACCGTTTGGCCAAACAGAAATATGCCAAGATTGTTCCGTATGATGAAATGGATCGAAAGAGATTCATCATTTGGGCGAGCGAAAAACACAATGTTTATTCCCTCGGGCGTTTTGCGACTTGGCGGCCTGGATTGCTATTGGATGATGTGGTGAATGATGTTCGCGTCATTCATCGTCTTATCTCTGGCGCTTCCTCTTACGATCAGAAAAAGCGCATCACTGTCTAAACAACCAGCGGCAACTGGTAACAAATGGAGAACGCTATGCAAGTTGAAATGATTGATTATACTGGTCGCAAAACAGCAGACCCAAGCGATTATGCGGCCAACATTCTCATCTTCAGCAAAAGCACACGCCTGGAAATGGCACCTGCGATGCTGGACGAAATTGATAGTTGGCCTTATAGCAAAAAGTTGGCTGAACTTCGTTACATGGCCAATACCATCCCAAGCTCATGGGAATTTGTTCACTACACATTCCTAATCCGAGGCGTAACGCGGGCCTTTACCCATCAGTTGGTTCGCACTCGGACAGCCAGCTATGCCCAGCAGACGATGCGCATTTTGGATGTTTCGGGTTGGGATTATTCTACCGGGCCAACCATTGATACGCCTGAGAAGAGCGGACTTTATGATGGCGCGATGAGTTATATCGACAACACCTACAAAGAGCTCATCATGCGGGGCGTTGCGGTAGAAGATGCGCGGGGCGTTCTGCCCACAAACATTCACACCAACATCCTCGTCAGTGCCTCTTTGCGGACGTTGGTTGAGATGGTTCGCAAGCGTTCCTCACCTCGCACTCAGGGTGAATATCGGGAATTTCTTGGACTGCTGAAAGATCAAATGGAGTCTGTCCACAACTGGACGCCTTTGTTTTTCAACCGGACTCAAGACGCAGCGGCTAGGGATTTGGACAAAGAAATCCTTGAGATCAAAGATGCGGAAAAGCGGACGCGCATGATTAAATTGGTCGATCAGTTGCGTTCTGGAGGCGAATCATGAAAGTTGTTGTTGTAGATCTGGATGGCACTTTATGTGATAGCGCCCACAGGGTTCATCTGGCGCAAGCGGCACAGTGGGATGAATTTCATTCACTGCTTAGTTTAGACAAGCCATTCAACGACGTTCGATTTTTGCTTGATGTGCTCTCTTTGCATGGTGATATTTCTCTCATCGCCTTAACTGGTCGCAATGAATCGTATCGCAATCAAACTTATCGTTGGTTTAATGAACACGGTATCATTTTTGATCATCTTTTTATGCGTCCTGATTTTAATTACGAATCAGATGCAATCCTGAAGCCCAAGTTGTTGCTTGAAAAGCTATTCGACAATGATGCTCGCAAAATGCTGGACAGTGTTGTGATGATTCTTGAGGATAGGGACAAGATGGTTGAATCTTGGCGTGATCTTGGATTTGCCTGCTGGCAAGTCCGCAGTGGAGCATACTGATATGATTAAGGCGACAATTGGAATTAAAATGACGCACGATGCGGCGGTGGCGGCAGTGCATGAAGATCGTATTTTATTTTCAGTTGAAATGGAAAAAGTTGATGAAGGAGACAGGTATACAAAAATGAAAAATTTGGCTTCAATTGAAAAAATCTTAAATGATTTTGATATTGAGCCGAAACAGATTGTTATTGATGGATGGAAGCGAGGGAAGATCAATTCTCCTTTGTTGCTTAATGTTGCTCCATACCATGAATTTGATTATCCTAATCCACCCAATGCCTTGCATCGGCATTTGTTTACAAATCATAATTTTATTATCAACAATAAAGGAATTTCTTATTCCAGCTATTGCCACATCACTGGTCACATTGTTGGCACTTTCGTAACCTCTCCATTTCCAGTTGATGAAAGATGCGCTTCCATAAGTTGGGATGGAAGCCAAGAGCCTAGATTTCACTGGATTAACCCACTGAAAGAAGAAAAAATCAGTTTTGTTGCGTCTTTGTTGCCATTTTATGGAAAAATATACAGCATCATTGGTTATTATTTCGGGCCATACAAAAATAAAAAAATCTGTGATTCGCCAGTAAACGTTGGCTTCAGCAAAGATGATGTTTTCGGATCGCTTGATGTTCCTGGAAAATTGATGTCTTATATTGGGCTGGGAAAAGTCAACCATCACCTGCAATCAGCAATGCGGGCGACTTTTGAAAATGTTTTCCCATATGAACAAGACCTTAATTATTATCCATACGGAATAATTGAGCATGAATTTTGTCGCAGGATCAAAAAGATTGCTGACGATGTTCAAATTGCAGATGAAGAAGTTTTGGCGACATTCCATCAATTCCTTGAGGAAAGTTTTGTTGAATCGGCCATCAAACATATCCCGAAAGGAAGCAATCTTTGTTTCTCGGGTGGTTCGGCCTTAAACATCAAATGGAATACTGCATTGCGGGAAAGCGGACATTTCAGTGATGTTTGGATTTCGCCTTTTCCGAATGATTGCGGTTCAGCTATCGGCGCAGCGGCTTGTGAAGTGGCGGCAAGCAAAGGCATATGGAAATTGAAATGGGATGTTTATTCTGGTCCCAGATTAAAAAATGAAATTCCTGATGGGTCTTGGAATATCAAAAAATGCACACCAAGTCAGTTGGGAAAATTTATTTCTATCAACAAGGATGAGCCTGTGGTTGTGCTGCATGGTCAGGCGGAACTGGGGCCGCGCGCGCTCGGCCATCGGTCCATTTTCATGCATCCGGGCTTGGCGGAAAATAAAGCGCGACTAAATGGTTTTAAGAAAAGAGAAAGCTTCCGCCCAGTGGCACCAATCTGTCTTGAAAAATATGCCAAACAAATTTTCACTCCCGGTAATCCAGACCCATTCATGCTTTTTGATCATTTGGTAAAAGAAGATTGGCAATCAATCATTCCTGCTGTAGTTCATATAGATGGAACAGCACGACTTCAAACCATCAACAATACACAATGCAAAACCACAACAGAAATCCTTACAAGCTTTTTTGAGGAGACTGGCATTCCTTTGCTTTGCAACACTTCCGCAAATCGAAATGGAAAGGGATTTTTCCCTGGCGTAAAAAGTGCTTGTGCTTGGGCTGAAGAGAATAACGTAAAATTTGTCTGGTCAGAAGGTATGATTTATGAAAAGCGTTCCTGAACTGTTACGAGATGCGGCAGAAATTCACGAACAAAGAAACAAAGTTTATGGCGCCAATTATAAAAAATTTGGCGGAGTGATGGTTTCTCTTTTGCCCAATGGAATTGATCTTAAAACGAAAGATGATTTCAATCGTTTTGGGGCTTTGGTGGCCATCATTTCTAAGATTGGCAGATATGTGCAAAACTTTTCCGCAGGCGGCCATCCTGATTCTTTGGATGATATCTCTGTTTATGCAATGATGTTGCGCGAGCTGGATGCAGAAATGCTGCAAAACGCGGAACAAGAAAAAGCGTCCAATTTTGGCATTGATGGGTTCATTCAAACACCGCCTTTCGTTCCAGCAGTTGCAAAGCGGGATTGGTTATCAGATGCAGAAAAATTTGATCATGCTTCTGATTCGGTGAAAGAATATTTTGCCATCCAGGAAGGAAAGGTGAAATCAGAATGAAGCGCACAATGGTTTTTGATACAGAAACAACTGATCTGGTTGCCAATTTTCTCATCTCAGATACGAAGCAGCCCCATCTAATCGAATTTTATGGATGTGTTGTTGATGATGGTGGGAAGCTGATTGAAGAACTGGAATTTCTCTGTGACCCTGGCGTTGTTGTTACGGAAGAAATAACCCGAATCACAGGCATCAAGACGGAAGATGTTTTCAAGCAGCCCAAGTTCAAAGAGCGAGCCAAATCGGTATGGGAGCTGATTCGGTCTTGTGATTCGGTGGTGGCGCACAATCTGGCATTCGATATGTCTGTGATTGATATCGAAATGAAGCGGATTGGAATGCAGGCCATTTGGCCAAAGCGTCGCATCTGCACTGTGGAGGAAACAGAATGGTTTAAGGGGTATCGCCTTAACCTAAATGCCCTGCATGAGCATCTGTTTGGGGAAAAGTTTGAGGGCGCTCACCGTGCGAAAGTTGACGTTACAGCGTTGGTTCGTTGCTTTAATGAATTGAGAATAAGGGGAGATGTCTAATGGCACGTCTTGAAATTCCAACACAGTTGGAAAAGCAATACAAAGGCTTCACATTGCGGCGCTCAACCGCTTATCAAGGAATAAACAAAACATTCATGAGAGCGCCAATTCACAATGTTTCCTATTGGCAAATTATCCTGAATGGGAAAATTGAAGACCGGGCATTAACTCTCAAGAGCGCAAGAAAGCGCGTTGAGATCATTTTGTCTGGGGCCAATTAAATGCTGCGCATTCGCACTGGCTATTCTTTCCGGTCTGCGGCTGGTATGATCAAAGACGTTATGGAAAGAATCAAAGAGTGTGAATATCCAGCGGCTGTGATGACTGACCGGGCGTCTGTGTTCGGCTGGGTGAAATGGTCAAAGCTGGCAAAAGCATCGGGCATCCGCCCGGTGTTTGGGGTGGAGTTGGCTGTTACTGATTCCATCCATGCAAAAAAGCCATCAGTTGATTATTGGACTTTTGTTGCGAAAGACAATGTCCAGGACATCAACCGTTTGGTTGAGCTTGCAACTCAGCAATTCCGCTATGAGCCTTTGTTGACGTATGAGCAAGCGCAAGCAGCGAATGTGTTCAAAATTGTTGGGCATCGTTCGCTGTTGCAGTATGTGCATGCTTCTGAAGATTTGTGGGTTGGCCTTTCCCCATCCTCCACACGCGGCTACATTTCGCAAGCGTTAAAGCAGGGATTGCGGCTGGCTGGAATAAGCGACAACAAATTCGCTTGCGCTGGTGATGAAGGATTTTATGAAACGGTTTGTGGTCGCGGGGCGAGCATTCAGACCTACGATCAGCATATTCAAACCGCCGCAGAATGGCTTGCGAGCGTAGAAAGGACCGGTGTGGGTGCGGAGGTAGCGCAAGCGGCCTGGGGTGCCTCTGCGGCCATCCTGCAAGCCTCTACGGCGGGATTATTGCAAGCCTCTATTCTGCACCCGAATCGCCCGGCCACCTTGCGGCAGATGTGCCTAGATGGCGCGGAGCGAACGGGTTGCGATTTGTCCAATCCAGTTTATGCGGCGCGGATGGATCGGGAATTAAAGCTGATCGCTGATAAAGAGTTTGAAGATTATTTTTACATCGTCGCGGACATTTGCCAATTTGCCAGAAGGCATATGATTGTTGGACCGGCGCGCGGTTCTTCCTGTGGTTCGCTGGTGTGTTATCTTCTCAACATAACCACCATCGACCCACTGCCATATGGTTTGATCTTTGAACGATTCATCGACATCAATCGCAGCGATTTGCCAGATATTGACATTGATTTTTCGGATCAGCAGCGGCATTTGGTGTTTGAGTATCTGAATGATAAATACGGTTCTGATAGGGTTGCAAGGCTCGGCACGGTTGCGCTCTTTAAACCCAAGTCCGCCATGCAAGAGGCGGGCGCTTCGCTTCGGGTTCCTCGGTGGAAAATAACTCCCGTTGCTGAATCGCTCATCGAACGAATGGGCGGGGACAGCCGGGCGCTGCAAACATTTGAGGATACGATCGCCAGCACCCCAGCGGGCAAGGCTCTGATTGATGAGTTTCCTGAGATGATGGTTGCTGCAAGAATGGAAGGCCATCCGCGCCATTCTTCCCAGCATGCTGCTGGCATTGTGCTTTGCAGCGAGCCAGTGAGCAAATATATCGCCATCGACCATCGCACTGGCGCGACGATGTGTGATAAATACGACGCGGAAACACTCAACTTTCTGAAGATTGATGCGTTGGGACTAACACAATTGAGTGTTTTTGAAAACGCTCTGGAGATGGCGAAATTACCAAGGGACGCGCTGGAAAATATTGATCTGAATGATGCGGAAGCGTTCAAAATTTTGAATGATGGCAAATTCTCTGGCATCTTTCAGTTCAATGGTGTCGCCCTTCAGCGCCTTGTTCGGCAGTCTCGTGTTGATAGCCTGGATGATATTGTTTCCATTACCGCTCTTGGTCGCCCCGGGCCTCTTGCGTCGGGCGGTGCGGAAGAATGGGTTAACCGTCGCATTGGCGTCAGCCCAATCAAATATCCACATCCGCTTTTTGAGCCTTACCTGAATGATACGCTTGGCATCGTTATCTATCAAGAACAGGTCATGGAGATCGCGCGGAACATTGGGGATTTGTCTTGGGAAGATGTGACGGCATTGCGCAAAGCGATGTCAAAATCTTTGGGCAAAGAGTTTTTTGATCAATATGGCAATCCTTGGAAGGCTGGGGCGATTGCGAAAGGAGTGGATCCAAAAGAAGCGGAGAAGGTGTGGGATGATCTTTGCGCGTATGGTTCTTGGAGCTTCAACAAATCGCATTCCGTCGCCTATGGCATCATCTCATACCAGTGCTGCTGGCTGAAGGCTCATTATCCCTTTGAGTTCGCCGCTGCAACACTCACCCACGAGTCAGATCCAGATCGGCAGATCATGCTTTTGCGCGAAATGGCTGCTGAAGGGTTTGATTATGTTCCGGTTGACAAAGATTATTCGACTGATAAATGGTCGGTGGGATATCGGGAGAACAAAAAAGTCCTAGTTGGCCCGTTGAGCAATGTCGCTGGCATTGGGCCGAAAATGGTAAATTCCATCATCGGTGCGCGGGCGCGCGGAGAAAGAATGCCAGAGCGCGCTCAGAAATTGTTGCTGAATGCGAAGACTCCAATTGATTCTCTTTTTCCGGTGCGTGATGCTTTTCGGCGTGTTTTGCCAGATCCTGGTGCGCGTAATATCATTACGCCACCATCACCTATTATTAAAATCGTTATCGAACCATATGAGCAAACCCTTGTTGTATTCTGCATTTTTGTGAAGATTGACGTTAAGAATGAAAACGATCCAGTTTATGTCGCGCGGCGCGGCTATGAAATCAAAGATGGTTTCACAACTGCGCTGAATCTACAGATTGCTGATGACACTGATATTATCTTTGGCAAAGTCAATCGCTTTCAATATGCCAAAATCGGCAAAGAGATTGTGGACCGAGGCGGTGTGGGTAAGCATCTGTATGTTGTGAAGGGAAAGGTTCGGGCAGGCGGTTCATTCCGCATGCTGTCGGTTGATTCGGTTCGTTATATTGGTCCTATCAAGGAGGGAAAGTGAATGGGCGCTAATGGTGGCGTTGAAGGCGATATCAACGCTTTTGGTCCTAGCAAAGACAGTGGCGGGTGGACAATCCGATCTGTTGAAATAATGTTGCGTATGCACAAGGAAGGCAAAACGCTGGGAGAGTTGTCGCGGCAGATGAGCAGGACGATGAGCGCCTGTCGAGAAAAATTGATTGAGAAAGGCATTGATGAAGCAATACTTCCGCCAGTGAAGTCCAAAAAAGCTCCAGAGGTTACAAATCTGAATGGCGAGCAGCGCGCATCACCACTTCCCGCCGGTCATCCTATCACTTGGGGATTGATCAGCAACGAAAAATGGCCGGGGACTATCTGAGAAATGAAAATCAAATCGCTTTTGGACCTTCCCACAGTCGCCTCATATTTGCGGCGCATTGGTGCTGAACCCAGATCGCTAAAAACCGCTGTTGTGAAGGAGATATCCGGTTCATACTGGAAGGATTTGGCGGTCATTCGGTTCAGCAAGACGGGTGAGGTGAATTGCACTCGGGCGGAAAGCAATCCGACTGATTTGGAAGCGGCTGGGATCAAAAATGAATTTGCATCAGCGGTTTGGCCCCAAGTCAAATTGCTGCACAGCATCGTCAACCCACCAAAGATGATCGCTGAGGCGGAAAAAAAGAATTTGTTTATCTTCCGCGATGCATCGAACCAGATTGTGATGGTGCAAGTCCGCATTGAAACGAAAGGTGAAAAAAGTTATGTGCCTTGGACGTATTGGGATGATGATGAGTGGAGGCTTTGTGAGCCTGATGGTCCGCTGCCGCTCTACAATGCGCACCTGCTGAAGGATGCTTCCACAGTCTTTATCCACGAAGGAGCGAAGGCTGCAAGGCATGTGCAGTGGATGGTGGACGGAGAGACAGGGGAAGCGCGGAAGGCCCTAGCAGCCCATCCCTGGGGCGCGGAGATGCAAGGCGCGGTGCATCTCGGGTGGATCGGGGGCGCGATGAGTCCCTATAGGACGGATTGGGCGGTTATTCACCGTGCGGGCATTAAGCGGGCCTACATCGTCGCGGACAATGATGAGCCGGGGAAGGCTGCGGTTCCTGCTATCTCGCAACAATTGAGACTTCCCACCTTTATGCTGCAATTCACAGATGAGTTTCCCAAAAGCTTTGATATGGCAGACCCATATCCTGATGTTCTTTTTGGGGATGCTGAAGGTGGCTCGCATTATATCGGCCCAACATTCCGCGATTGCCTGCACCCAGCGACTTGGGCGACTGACCTTATTCCCAATCCAAAAGGCAAACCGTCAGCAATTCTGCGTGATTCATTCAAGAATATGTGGGCGTATGTGGAAGAAGCTGATCTTTTTGTCTGCACTGAAATGCCAGAGATCATGCGCGCTGAAAGCATTTTGAATAAGATGCTCGCTCCATTCAGCCATGCCAGCGAGACTTCGCGGCTGATTGTGAAGGCTTACAGGGGGCGTTCGGCGCGGATTTGCTACCGCCCAGATCATGACGGGTTGATGGTTACGTTTCGCGGTTCTTCGGCAATCAATCTGCATGTTCCGGGTCAGATTAAATCGACACCAGGGAATGCAGAGCCTTGGTTGAAATTTCTTGAATATATGTTTATTCACCCTGATGAGCGTAAGCAAGTTGAGCGGTGGGCGGCGACAATCATTGCACGTCCAGAAATTCGCATGGGATATGGAATGCTGCTGGTCAGTGAGAGACAGGGGATTGGCAAGACGACGCTGGGCGCAAATATTCTTGCACCGCTCGTTGGGCATCAAAATGTTGGATTTCCAAGCGAAACAGACATCAGCAATTCGGCGTTCAATGAATGGATGGCGAATAAGCGATTGGTGATTGTCAATGAGATTTATTCTGGTGCGTCTTGGAAGGCGTATCATTCTCTGAAATCAGTCATCACTGATAAGGATGTTTCGGTCAATCAGAAATATATGCGGCCATACACGATTGAAAACTGGTGCCATGTTCTCGCGTGTTCAAATTCTATGCGCGCCCTGAAGATGGAGAATGATGATCGACGCTGGTTTTATCCCGAAATCACTGAAGTGCCTTGGCCTCGGCAAAAATTCACTGAGTTTCGCAAATGGATTGAAGGTGGTGGTCTAAGTATCATCAAGTCATGGGCAGAAGAATATGGGGACTATGTGCAGCCCTCAGAACGAGCTCCGATGACGGAACGAAAGAAGGAGATGATTGAAGGCTCAAGGTCAGAAGCACAGAAAGAAGCGGCTGCACTCGCGGAATGTTTGAAGGATTGCAATCGGCCAGGGGCGCTGGTTATCAAAGATGTGGTGGAATGGGTTAGGCATTCCGTTCAAGGACGGGTGTTTGATTCGGATTATGAATTGCGCAAGGTGATGGTGGAGATTGGTCTGAGGACGTATCCTCTAAGGATCAAGGTTCATGGACGGTTGCAATATGTGATAATGAATGATGAGTTGTGGGACTTAACCAGCCGGGCAGAAGATCAAGCGGCGGCAATCGCTGAAATTCGCAATGCGATGATGAAGCCATCGGAATTGATGGAGCATAGCCTATGATCAATAAAACAGAAAGCGCGGCCAGAAAATTCCTCAAACAGCAAGCAGGTGAAAGGGTTTTCTGGATCGAACAGGCCGCTGGAGGAACAGTTGGCGTTCCTGATGCGATGGTGGTTGTTGGAGATAGGCTGATTCCCTTTGAACTCAAAGCAGGGAAGGTTGACTTAAAAGAGAATGTTTTTGAATGGAAAGTGACCCTTCGCCCGAGCCAAAAAAGGGTTGGTTGGGTGATGTGGGGCTTTGGAATAAAAGTGTGGATATTGGTTGTCGATACAAAAGGGAAAGGGCATTTTCTATGTTCAATGGCCGAGGCGTTGCAGTCAATAAAACAGAAAAGGAAGGCCAGAATGGAACGGGTTGATAACGGTTTTTTATATACCAGTCATTTTTAAGATTGTTGCAAAGAAAAAGACGCCGACGAGGGATCAAAGGGTTAAGTGGTTCCAGGTTCTTATTATTCGTTATTCTATATTCTGGGGGGGTTTTAATAGTAATATATAATATCCCCTTAGTCTTGAAACCTGAGATTTTTATTTAACGTGGAACCTGTGCTCGAAAATGCCTAAATGGAGATGAAAATGCCCTGGTTGATGGCTATGACTTCCGCAGACCTGACTTTCAAAATGACGCAAAAATGCAATGGGAATGGTGGTGAAGCTTATTGCCCAATTGTAACCAAAACAAGAGCATCAGACCAACGCGGTAATACAATTTCTGTTGTTTCTCCGGCATACCCTGGTTTGTTTTTTATCAGGAAGGGTTGTGATCAGGGTTTGGGTGAAAATGAAAGAAAGTTTTTCTGGATTGCTCGCTCAAAAGGATTTTCCAGTGGTGGGATACCGATTGAGATATCAGACAAAGAAATTCTGGAAATCCGTGAGGCGTCTAAACTCTGGTTTTCAGTTGATGATAAAAACAAAGGAAAGGTCAGTTTCAAAACAGGTGAGCATGTTATGATCCTGGATGGTTTCATGAAGTCAAACAAAGCTCGCGTAACAACCAGTGGAAAAGAAATCGTTGAAATTCACGTTATGGGAATGACTTTCAAAATTAACAGTTTCCTCTTGCGCAGGTTGTAAAGATGAAACTTGCGTTTGTGGTGGAAAAGAAAGATTTTCTTGAAATAAATCTTTGAGGGTAAAATGGCACAGGGCAACAAAGGCCAGAGAGGGGGCGCTCAACCCGGCGCAGGGCGGCCAAAGGGCGTTGCTGATAATCTAAAATTGAGGAAAGCGCACAAATACGCAATGGAAACGCGTCAAATAATTGAAAACACAATGCCGCATATTCCGAAAGAGATACGGGATATGACGCCACTACAAGTCATGCTCACAGCAATGGGCATTCGGGCCTATGAAGGGAAATGGAATGAAGCCGCTGCAATCGCCAAAGAAGTCGCGCCATATCTGCACCCTCGCTTGTCTTCTGTCGATTTGAACGCCAATGTCAGACGATCCATCGAAGATTATTCCGACGCGGAATTGGCTGCTCTCGCAGGCGCAATCGAATATACGGATGGAGTTGACGCGAAGGATTGAAGCCAGAAGCTCGCTATTGAAATTCACCCAATACACAAAGCCTGATTATATCGTTGGCGATATGCACAGGACCATCTGCGACAAACTGGAGCGGGTGGAAAGGGGTGAATGCAAGCGGCTGATGATTTTCACTCCGCCAAGGCATGGCAAATCAGAACTGGTTTCCAAACGTCTTGAATCGTGGATGCTTGGCCGCAGTCCAAAGAAACAGATCATTTCGGCCAGCTATGGCGCGGACCTTGCTTCTGATTTTGGGCGAGATGTGCGAAACATTTGCGCGTCAAAAGAGTTTCGCGTTTTGTTCCCTTTGGTTCGGTTGGCGGAAGATAGTCAAGCCAAAAATCGTTGGCATACGAATCAAGGTGGATCATATGTGTCTGCTGGCGTAGGGTCTGCCATCACTGGTCGCGGCGCTGATTTGCTAAACATTGACGACCCTGTGAAAGACCGCGCAGAAGCGGAAAGCGAAACAGTGCGTGAGGGCGTCTGGAATTGGTATGTTTCCACCGCCTACACCCGCCTAATGCCGGGCGGTGCGGTCATATTGACGATGACGCGATGGCATGAAGATGATTTGGCTGGGCGTCTTTTGGAAGCGGCGAAAACAGGCGGCGATCAATGGGAAATCCTGCGCATGCCTGCCATTGGCCCAAACAATGGTGCGCTATGGCCGGAAAGATATGATTATGAAGCGCTGGAAAAAATACGCAAAGCGATTGGTGATCGTGAATTTGGTGCGCTCTACCAACAAGATCCAAAGCCTTCTGGCGCTTCATTCTTTGATGTTGAGCATGTTCTTATTGACGGTCAATCAATTACCATTCCACCAATCTGCAATGCTGTTTTTGCAACAATCGACACTGCGGTAAAAACTGGATCGAAAAATGACGGCACAGCAATCTGTTTTTGGTTGAGCACAATCAACAGCGAAGTGAAATTGATTATGCTTGATTGGGAAATCTTACAGATTGAAGGATCATTGCTTGAATCCTGGTTGCCGACTGTGTTTGAGAAGTTGGAAATGTTCGCCCGCGAATTGAAAGCCATCTATGGCTCTCTTGGGGCATTCATTGAAGACAAAGCCTCTGGCATGATCCTTTTACAGCAAGGGCGTCGGCGCGGTTGGCCAGTGCAAGAGATTGACAGCAAATTGACATCGGTTGGAAAAGATGAACGAGCGATTTCTGTGAGTGGTTACATACACCAGCAGAAAGTCAAATTGTCTCGCCATGCGCATGAAAAAGTCACTGTGTATAAAGGTGTGAGCGCCAATCATATGATAAAGCAAGTCTTTGGCTTTCGCCTTGGTGTGCCGAATCAATCTGATGATTTGCTGGACGCCTTTACATATGGGGTGGCAATCGCTTTGGGCAATCAGGAGGGTTTTTAATGCAAAGTCTAAATGCGCGCCTTTTGCATCAATTGTTGAGTTTCAATGTAAAGATCAATCAAGTTGTTTTGGATGCAGCCATCCAATCATCTGGACTTGTTCTTGTTGAACCGCTTGCGGTCGGCCAAATTCCGGTTTATCTCGCAAGTGATGCGGTAGAGTCCCACCTTGATCGTCATATCGCGCTCGGTCTTAAGAAGGCGGAAAAATAGTGTCAACCATCAACGTCACTGGTGCGAAACTCGGAAATCAGTTGCAACAATTATTGCAATGTGATGAAATAATTCCTGGCAGTGATGTTTCGTATCAGACTTGCAAAGCAATTTATGCCTATCATCCGCTTGGCCGGAAGATGGTTGATTCTCCAATTATGGTCGCCCAAAGCCAGAAGCGAATTGTTACCATTTCCAACAGCCCTGAAGAACGGGTGAAGGATGCATTCGACAAAGAGTGGCAAAAGATTGGCGCGGATCACCTCATTGCTCAAGTCGCCAGCACGGCGCGGATTTATGGCATTGGCTCCATCATTCTTGGGGCGGAAGAATATGCACCAGACAAAGAAATCCCGCCTGAAAAACTGAGCGACTTGCCAATATTTTTCAATGTCCTTGATCCTCTCAACACCGCTGGTTCGCTTGTATTAAATCAAGACCCAAATGCGGCGGACTTTCAAAAATACACCATCATCTCTGCCAATGGGGTTGCATATCATCGCAGCCGCGCAATGGTGTTGATGAATGAGCGCCCAATCTATATTGAATACACCACTTCTGCTTTTGGTTACGTTGGTCGATCAGTTTATCAGCGCGCTCTATTCCCGCTCAAATCATTCGTCAACACGATGGTTGCTGACGATATGGTGGCGCGTAAAGTCGGCCTCATCATTGCCAAGATGAAAGCTCCAGGCTCAATCATCGACAATGCAATGCAGAAATTGGCCGGAGTCAAACGCCAACTGCTGAAAGAAGCAGAAACAAACAACGTAATGTCGATTGATATCACGGAAGATATCGCTTCTTTGAATCTGATGAATATCGACGGCGCTGGCACTTATGCTCGCACCAACATTCTAAAAAACATTGCCACTGCCGCAGATATGCCAGCGAAGATGCTTGAGAATGAAACGATGGTTGCTGGTTTTGGCGAAGGGACGGAAGACGCAAAGAACAACTCTCGTTACATCGACAGCATCCGAGTTTGGATGCAGCCTTTGTATGATTATTTTGACGACATCGTAATGCGTCGCGCCTGGAATGAAGATTTTTATAACACCATTCAAAACGATTTTCCTGAATACAAAGACATTGGATACAAAGAGGCGTTCTGGCGTTGGAAGAACAGCTTCAAAAGCGAATGGCCTTCGTTGCTGAAAGACGAAGAAAGTGATGCCAAAAACGAAGAAGTCCGCCAGAAGTCTGTTATCAGCATGATGGAAGTTTTGATTCCTCTGCTTGATCCTGAAAATAAAGCTCGCGTCATCGAATGGGCGATCAATACAACCAGCGAAAACACCATTTTGTTTCCTCAGCCGCTTGTTCTTGATTACGATACGCTGAAGGAATATGAGCCGCCGCAAAGCGGTGAAGGTGAAGACGCTGGGCAAGAAATGCCAGAGATGAAGCCAAAGGGCTTATAGACGCGCGGTGGTGTTGCTGCGCCACCGCGTCACTGCCGGGCGGGTAGGTGTCCCCTCCCTCGCTGCGCCCGCCCGGTGGGCCTAGAGAAGCCAAATGAATAACGATGGGGAAATGCATGAGATGGCGAGGATTGTCGCTTGCAGGGCGTCCGCAGACCTCCTACGCAGCAAACGAGCAGCCCTAGTTGATAGGCTGCTCGTGTTACGTGAAAAGCCTTTGGATTTTCTTCGCGTGGCGCTAAAAATTGAATCTATTGATGCGGAAATAGAAAGGACTGGTCAGTGAAACCAAATGGCAAGCGAATGAGCTTCTATGAGGTGGTGACCGCCGCAGTGGCTGATATGGCTCGGCACGGCTATGATAGCCAAGAGCGCGTTGATTATTGGATGACGCAAATCTCCATCGCAGCGGCGCGCGATATGACCGCTCCATATGTTCTTGAACAAACACTTCGCAAATCTCTGAATGTTCTGTATCGAAAATATGTGGATAAAGGCGTTATGTTGAGCCTACATCCAGGTGTTGCGAAATTTACACTGGAAAAAGTGAAGCCAAAACTAAGGGCTGAACTTGACCGGCGCATAATGGCATCATCTCAGTTAATCAAACTCAATCGTGAAGCTTCCATCCAAAAGACACTTCAGCGTTTCAGTGGTTGGGCAACGTCCATCCCCATTGGTGGTTCTGAAGTCGTTGATAAAAACGATGTCAAAAAGAATGTGCGAAAATCACTTGCCCAACTGCCATTTGAAGAACGCAGGGTGATTATTGATCAAGGGCACAAATTCGTTTCCAGTTTATCAGAAATACTCGCAAGCGATAACAATGCAATCGCTGGTGAATGGCATTCTCACTGGAAACAGCTCAATTACAATTATCGACGCGATCACAAAGAGCGCGACATGCAGGTTTACGCAGTGCGCGGGAATTGGGCGATTGAAAAAGGTTTGATGAAGGCTGGCGATGCAGGCTATACTGATGAAATTACAACACCCGGCGAAGAAGTTTTCTGTAGATGTTTCTATCGCTGGATATATAATTTGCGCGATCTCCCAAAAGATATGCTAACTATCAAAGGCAAAGAACAGCTAGCCTTGTTGCAGGAAAAATGAAGATGAATGGCATTGATCAGACTATTGAGCGAATTGAACGGACTCTAAATCGTCGCTCTGCAATGCGCGCATCCTCTCCCGCGTTTCCTGAAGTGCGCATCAGAAATGTTGTGCACAAAATTGAAAACCTGTGCAGCTGGGCAGACCTGAATGAAATAGGAATGCGCGCCGACGCAGAATGGAACGAAGCAGATCACCCGCGCGACTATGATGGAAAGTTTGTAAACGCGGCGAACAAAGGCGCTGCCGCACATGGCCTTGCATCCTATGAAAAGGCTTTGGGTGCAGGGAAAGCTGGCACGGCGCAAGGGATGGTCAAGCATTTAATCAAAGCTGGCACCTATTCTGCAAAAGACATTTTCTCAGCGGCACAAGAGAAGTTTGGTTTGCCAAATGAAAAATCAGGTCTTGTAAAATCTGTTTTTGGTAAGCTTGTAAACATCGGCAAATTGAACCTTCCACCACTGCCATTAAAATCCGGGCCGAAAGAGCCAAATGAAAAAACTCTGCAATCAATGGCGCCAGAAATCGCGCAAGAATTGCATGAAGAATTGTTTCCAAAGAAAAGCAAGGTTGATGATACTTTGCTTTCGATGATTGAGCAAATGAATGAGCCGCTTCCGCCAGACCTTTCTGGCAAAGGTTCAGCGATCATTACAAATCCCGCCATGCTTGAAGCGGTCATATTCTCAACCCTTCCGAATGATTGCATTAAAACACTTCATCCTGTTTTTGAGAACTATTCAAAATTAACAGAAGAAAACAAACCAAAGGTTGAAGCCAAGCTGAACGAAATCATTGCGGCATTCGGCAATGATACGACGCAAGAGGGATTGGAAAAAAGCATTGGCGCTCTTTCAGAAATTGATGGATCAGGAATGTCTGTTAACGCAGTCAATACCGCCATCAAACAACTCAAGCAGGAATATGGTGTTGATTTTAGCGAAAGCAAAGGAGCTGCCGCGCATTACACCCCAGAAACTAAAGCTGAAAAAACAAAATTCAAAAAACTTTCACAGCACAAACGAAGTTCCATTCATTCTGTAACTGAATTTGAAGATGCAAATGGAAAAGACATTGTTTCTGTTCTAAAAGCCAGCACAAAAAATATTCCAAAAGAATATTACGCAATGGTTTCTTCTTCATTTGGAGACGAACCAAACAATAGCGATACACACAAAGTCGGTTCGGCTTTGGAAGATTATGCCAATTTCGTTTGGGCTAATGAATACAATAGCAAAGAAATATCATCAATAGAATCATATCAAGGATCACACCACAAAGGGATCAATAAAACATTGCTTAATCCATCATCAAATCCGCCATCTCCACAAGTTCAAGGCTGGATTGATAATATTTCAAAAGCAATGAAAAAATCTTTTGTGCCTGCGAATATTCCTGTATTTAGAGGCATCACAGCATCATTGAAAACTCTTACTGGTTTTGATAATCCTGATGATGCTGTTGGAAGAATGTTTGAACATAAAAATTTCGCTTCTTGTTCGCGCGCCCAAAGCGTAGCAAATGATTTTGCCGAATCTGGTTCTGGAAATGAAGAAAAAACTCTGTTGAGGTTTACAATCCCTGCTGGTGTAAATGGAATTGTTATGAGGCGTGGTCAAACCAGCTGGGAAAAAGAAATTGTTCTACCGCAAAAATCATCTTTTCGCATTGATAAGGTTGAGCAAAAAGATGGAAAAAATTACTTGGATGTGACTTATTTAGGAGTTGTTGAAAATGGATGAAAAATTTGATCGCTTTTTTGCCGACGCAGATGCTATTGTGATGCACGGTAAATTCAAAAGCACAAAAGATTTATCTTCTGAAGAAGATAAAAAAGCCTGGGAAATTGAACAATCAATTTGCAACGGCACCTATAAAGAAAGCGATCCAGAATGATCAAAGCCGCCGGCATCATGTTCCTGACCGACGCGGGCGAAACGCTTTTGTTGAAGCGTGGCCCTGGCGGCGATTGGCCGGGCGCTTGGTGCTTTCCTGGTGGGCATCAGGAGGATGACGAAACAACTGAACAGGCTGCCAAGCGCGAATGCGTAGAAGAATTGGGATTTTTGCCAGATGGGGAGCGCCGTTTGTGGACGCGGCGCATTTCAGAAAATGAGGCGCCAATCCCTTCAGAAAATATCAATCCGCAACCAGCCATTGGTGAATCAGTTGATTACACAACATTCATTCAGCATGTCAAAGATCGTTTTGATCCTGAACTGAATGGAGAACATACCGCCTTCGCTTGGTGCAAAGTCGGCACTCCGCCAGAACCATTGCACCCTGGGGTGAAAATATCGCTTGCACGTCTGGGCATGGACGAGTTAGATGTTGCGCAGGCCATCCGCGATGGAGAATTGGTAAGTCCGCAACAATTTGAAAACGTCACTTTATTCGCTATGCGGATCACAGGGACGGGGGTTGCTTATCGCCACAAGCTCAAAGAATATGTCTGGCGTAAACCTGAACTTTATCTCAATCAGCATTTTCTGGATCGTTGCAATGGTTTACCAGTCATTTGGGAACATCCCAATGCAGGAAAGCTTGACACAGAAGAATTTGCTGACCGAGTTATTGGAACTATTGTCCTGCCTTACATCAAAGGCGCAGAAGTTTGGGGCATCGCAAAGATATATGATGAAGATGCTGCAAGGGCGATGGAGTCAAAACAACTTTCAACTTCACCAGCTGTTGTGTTTCGCAAAAGCGATGGAAATCAGCAGGCGAAGATGGAAGATGGGTCTTTGCTTCTTGTTGAAGGAAAACCCAGTCTGCTTGACCACTTGGCAATCTGCGAAGAAGGCGTGTGGGATAAAGGACGCAACCCGGCTGGTGTTGAATTACCAACTACTGTTGAACACATTGAGGAACTAAAAATGCCCGAAATTGAGAAAGAAGTCCCTGGCGCTGAAAAGCGCGTTGATTCTGAGGCTGGTGGCGGCAATTTGGATCGTTTGCTCAAGGGCATTGATGCTCTTTGTGGCCGCATTGATTCCATGGAAAAGCGCATGGACTCAATGAGCAAGCATCGCATGGATGACGATGAAAACGAAGAATCGGAAGAAATGCCGGGTGAGCCCAAAGAAGTCGCGGCGGACAAGCGTCATCGCAAAGATGACGATGATGACGCGCGCAAGCATCGCAAAGACGCGCGCAAGCATCGCATGGACGATGATGATGGCGAAGATGACGCGAAGCACCGCAAAGACGCGAAGCGCGCTCGCATGGATGACGACGATGATGACGATGATGCGAAGCGTCACAATGATGATGACGATGACGATGATGACGCGAAGCACCGCAAAGACGCGAAGCGCGCTCGCATGGATGATGACGACGATGATGACGCGAAGCACCGCAAAGATGCTCGCAAGCATCGCATGGATGATGACGATGATGACGCGAAGCACCGCAGTGATTCGGCAACGATGAACAAGCACATCGCCGCTGAAATCCGTCGCTTGTCGGCCTCTGTTGCCAACATGCCCAAGAGCATGTCTGATTCTGATTATGCTGCGATGGCAGATCATCAGGCTCGTGCTGATGCGGTTTATGGCGGCTTTGGTGAACGCGCTCCGGCACCGCTGCAAGGTGAATCGGTCAACGCCTATCGCGTCCGCCTTGCCAAGGGTGTTCAGAAGCATTCTGAATCTTGGAAGGGTGTCAGCCTTCGTGATCTTCCCGCGAATGTGCTGGAAATCGCTGAACAGCGCATTTATGCTGACGCGGCATCTGCGGCGAAAAATCCCACAGATGTTCCGCTTGGCAAACTGCGTGAAATTCGCCGCCGTGACGCTGCTGATCGCATGATCACTGAGTTCGTTGGTGAGCCGAATGTTTGGATGGGTGAATTCCGCACCCCGCCGCGTTCGATCAGCAAGCCCTTCTTTCGCCCTCGCAACGGGAACTAATTGACAATGGCAAACTCTGTCTCTTTCAATCCTATGCTTACCACCAACAATTATGGTGGTTTCAGCACTCAATCGTATGGCCTCGTTCAAGGCGTTGCCATGGATGACCCGTCTGTTCGCTATCAATTGATGGGCGGCACCCTGGCGACTTCCGAAACCTTGCCGATGTGGGGCGGCGTTGGTATTTATGCCAACACTCCTTCTTACAACACTGACGCTTCTACGGGCGTTGTGGTTGGTCGCGGGACCACCATTTCGGCCAATGCGAGCGGAAAGCTGGTTGGTTTTTCGGTGTTCAATCAGGCGACTGCTTGGAATACTTGGCCCCAGTCTCCGGTGCCTACTGGCGCGGGCGGCATGACTGTGCCGTTCTACCTGTTTGGTTCTGATGCTCGCATTGCAGTGGCCTGCGATCCTTCGCTTGCTGCTTCGCTTTCGGGCGGCGCGATCAATCAGGCGGTTTACTGGGATTTCAACGCTCAGTGTCTCGTTGCGTCGGCGTCTGCCACTTACAGCGTCACCTCGCTCACTTGGTCTTCCACCAATGGCGGTCAAGTCGCGGTTGTTACGTCGGGCGCGACTCCGGTTGGTGGCGTTGGCGATAGCTTCACTTTGGCTGGCGCTACTAACAGTGGCACTGGT
>Ga0007866_1000061_pt1 | contig 28385 bp, 47 predicted proteins | sample CryBogCBH18Jul07_FD_71223 | JGI IMG/M metagenome (GOLD analysis project Ga0007866, IMG submission 71223) | Freshwater microbial communities from Crystal Bog, Wisconsin, USA - CBH18Jul07 | ecosystem: Environmental > Aquatic > Freshwater > Lake | place: Crystal Bog, Wisconsin, USA | collected... | reverse complement strand
TGTATCGTAAACTGATGATAGTAAAGCTAATAATACCTCAGCATCCGAATAGTCTATTGCAAGCTCTTGATTATTTACATTAATAGTATACCCATCCCCATGCTCAGTAATTGAAGCAATCTCTTTGCCTGCTCCAAATTCAGATACATTTGAATTGAATAAGGTATTTACTTCTAGGTGGTATTCGTTTTTAGATTCTACCACATCGTACTCATGTCTGATTGGCTCATCATTAATAGACTTGCACCATACTTCTTTTTTCATGTTGTTTGTTTTAAAAATGCCCCCACCGAGATAACATCAAACACCCCTATTTGTTTGTTAATAATAATTGTGGCGAGGGCAATAATTTATAATTTAAAAAATTTTACATATTCAATATCAACCGAATAGAATAATAAATCCTTTTGTTTGTACTTATCAAACTTTCTTTCTAATATCCACTTATCATTGGTCTCATCTCTTATGGATGCGAAATGGCTCTTGTCTTTGCTTAGGATAATATGAACATTAGGCTTTGGGTCTTTTGAATTGTATCCCGTATACGAGTTAACAATCATTGTTTTGTAAGGCCAATTAGTAAGATTAAATGTAATCCCACTATGCTTAATTTCTATTATCAAGGTCTCTCCATCTTTTGTTATAAACAAGTCTCCCTTATCAGCATACTTAGAGAATGCCCCAACCGTATGTGGTGCAATCACAAGATCTGGCATATAGGCATCGTACCCATGCTTTTCAAAATATTCCTTGAATAATTCTACTGCCTCTTGAGACTTTATCAGCCTCTCTTTAAATTGCTCGTAATTCATCTTCAAAGGCATTTATTGTCTTAAATATTTGCATGGCTACTTGGGGTACAATAGCATTACCATACGCCATTATTGATTGCTTTCTCCAATTAGAAAAGGTAATAGAGTCCAGTTCGCGGGGAATCCCATCATAGATTCCACAAAGAGGGGGTTGAGTTGGGAATTGGCTGAAGTCAAATTCGGTGTTCCATTTAGAATCCGAGCTGATTGTTCTAGACTCAGCCCCATCTCTTGACCCGATCTTGTTATGTTCTTGCCATCCGTTAGTGTCCTGTCCCCCTTGTAATCCCTCGTGCATGGAGTTGGTAACATTCCTAGTTTCGCCATTTGTTTCAATGGATTCTGAAGATTGACTCCCTTGGCTTTGTGCCTTGCTTGAGCCGCTATGAATGTCTCTTCCGTTCTTGCTGTGTTCCAATCGTAAGCCGTTGGAGTAGGCAACAAACCAAACTCTGAATCGTTGGTGGGGAGCGTTGACGCTTGCAGCTGGAATAAGAAACGATTGTACCTCATATCCTTGGCTTTCCAAGTCAGAGTACACCTCGTGGAATACCATCCCTTCATTCCAACTAACAAGTCCACGAACATTTTCGCCAACAACCCATCGTGGTTGGATTTCTTTAATGACTCTAAGCATTTGTGGAAAGAGATGTCTTTCATCGTCCTTGCCTTTCCGTTTTCCTGCTGAGCTATATGGTTGACATGACCATCATGGGAACCCTCCGCAAACAATAGTGTCTGCTGAAGGGTTCCATCTTGATTTTTTAAGTGTTTCATAATTTAATGTGTGTATATCATCATGATGATATGAGTTAGGGAAATGGTGTTTAAGAACTCTTCTACCAAATGGATTAATTTCGCATGATAATACATTATCCCATCCAACTGATTGAGCTGCAATTTCAAAACCACCTATACCACTAAATAGACTTATTACTTGCATATTATTTAGTTAATAGTTCGCTTACCTTCTTGCTGATTTTGAACTTCTTTCTAGCATCAGCTAAGGTTGCTTTGCCATCTTGTATAGCCTTCTTAACCTTCTCAAATGATTCAGACTTCTCATCTAACCATGGTAGGTTGTTGTCTACAGGAACCTCTACCTTAGTAGGTTGAGATGAGGCATTGCCATCATCATCTTCATCAGCAATAATTAAGTTCAATAAACCACTCAATGAATATCTCTTAGCATAGCTTACAGCCGAGCCATATTCTTGTGGGGTATTCTTCTGAACAATGATTGGGAATACTGATGATATAGATTCATTGGTTGAGGCTTCAATTACATCGGTCATTACATACAAACCATGTTCGTTTGTAATATTCTTTTGTACGATTACCAAGCCATACTTGGTTAGGTAAGGCTGAATGTGATGCTGAATGGCATCTAGGCTTGCGTACTTTGATTTGAAATAAGGATTGTCAGCTGACTTCCTTACTGCTGGGCATTCACTTTGGAATCCCACTAAAGCTTTTAATAATGCTTTCATGTTGTTTATTTTGGTTTATAAATTTTCTCCTTTCTCAGTTCTTAATGGTGTGCCGGCTATACCATGCTTCCAAAAAGAATTAAGTATTGTAACTTCAATTGTTTCCATAGCCATCTCAATCATCTCTTCCTTATGATCTGGAGATACAATGGTGGCTTCTAATAGTTTTCGTACACTTTGTCTAGCATCAGCTACAACTGTGTCTTGTACATCTTTTATCATGATAATTATTTTAGGTTTGTAAAGTTATATACAAATGTGAATTAAACAAATTATTTAGTAGGTTTTTTTTCAAATTCTTGTAAAATTTCTTTACTAACCTCAGTATCAAGTTCTTTTAACTTTTCAAACTTTGTCAAGGCATTTGGCCCTTCCATGGTGGAGTATATGCAATCATAATATGTGCCATTCCATTTCTCAATGTTATACCATATTGTTCCTTTGATATGATTTGTTTCTTTAATTAGTCTGATTTTCATTTGGGAATAGTTTAATTGTTTTAACTGGATTGCTTTTCTTTACGATTGACATAATTTGTTTGTAGGCTTCGCTATCATATAATAACGAATGATTAATTTCTGTAATGATTAATCTTTTTTGCACCTCATCCATTAATTGATATTTAGTCATTTGATTTCATTTTGATGAATTAATTTAATTGTAGGCTTTTTGTTCCAAAACCTCTTTACAAACTTGTAGGTGTTGCATTCAGAACAATAATGCTTTTCTCTTAGGTACTTGCCATCTTTTGACTTGTACTCGTCTAATAGCACCCATTTATGCTGATGCTGATTCATTAGACTCAGAATTTTTCTTATCATTTTCTTCTTGTTGGTTAGCTAATAGAGTATCAAATGTCCCAATCATAAAGATTGTTATGGGCATTAATGCCTTTTTCTCTTTACTTAGTTCATTGTAGTCTTTCTTTAATTGGTCGTAGTTACTTGCTACGAAGGTCGCCAAGGCGTGTAAGATTTGATTTTTCATCTTTGTTTATTTAATTATGATACAATAGTTTCTTCCCAAGTTCCAATTGAATCGCCAGATACAATCCTTAGAATGCAATGGTAGGCATCCATATAGGATTGGAAGCGTATAGGTTTATTAGAATCTTTTATGGGATACCATCCATGCCAATTTTTATTGATGAATAGCAGTTTTTTTATTGCGCTGATGATAGTAATCTTTTTTACCTCTATGGTAAAATAGTTCATGTCATCGGTTATGTATGCGCCTTGCCAACAATGTTTTATAATACGATACTTCATATTAGTTATCTTTAGGATTATTAAAATTGTCCATATAATAATAGGCTGCATTGATTATCCTCTCAATCAGCTCATCATCAGTTAGATAAACCAGTTCCGAGGAGTCATACTCATCAGCTAGTAGAATCTCCAATGCCTCTACGAGGTCTCTTCTTTTCATACTCGTTCAATTTGGGTGTAATAATAGTCATACCATTCATTAAAGGAATCTTGTGCCTCATCCGTATAGGTTAGGATGTCAGCCTTTGGGTCATCTACATTAACCCATACCTGATCCTCATCAGCACCAAGTTCCATCTTCATTCTTTCGTGAGCCAACTCACTAGCCAACTCAACGACATTAATTGTTTTGTTCATGTTTTTTATTTATTAATTCTATTAAATGTGGTTGTGTAAGGTGCATATTTTCTTCCCACTCTATGTCTGATATTATATCATCAACCTCATCATCTGATGGCTCAGAATTGCACGATATGGTGCAATAAATAGCATCTCCGACATATAGTTGTAGTTCGTGGGTATGTTCATTGTAGTATGAACTGGTTATTATTAATTTATCCATATTTAAAATTTAATTTGATGATAGTAAAAAAGCCCCCCTACACCTAGAAAGATCGGGGGGATATTTATTAACAATGAAAACTAATTGAATTCAGTATATACATTCTCTTTCTTATCAATGCTCTCAATATGTTTCACATCATCTAAATACATTTCGTATTCACAATCGCTACACATATCACAAGCCCACTCTCTATTGTAAACTACATCGTCTACTTCCTTCCACTCATTACAGCATTCACAAATGGCGTAGTCAAACCCTTCGCCAGACTCAGTAACTTCCTCAACCTCAAACTCATCTTTGTTGTATTTGTATGTTGTCTTGCTATTACTGACTTTATCCTTATCATACCAATCATCAGCCCAACCACCATAAGGTTTGTAGTTGTAGGTTACTCTCTCTCGCTTGTAAGAGGTGTTAGAGAACCATGCACCCTTGTTAGACCACTCGCCAGCTTTCTCATTAAGAATAAAGTAGTCGCCATTGTCATCAAGGAATACAAACTTATTACCAAATCCTATGGTGTACTCAATCATATTCATAATAGCATTGTTCTTATAGAAGTTATAAGGCAATGGCTTCATGAGATTGTTGTTGAATATTTGGGTATCGTTTTCCTTGCTACCACTTGGCACATCAATATCTAATATACCATTGTGACAGAAGTATAGGTTCTTATGTACCTTGAATGGGTGGCAATTATATTCATTGATACCACCACTCGTTGCGATACGGAAGTGAATAACAACAGCTGAGTCATACTGACTAGCTTCGGTTATATACTCATAGAACTTCTCAAAGGATTTCATTTCCTTCTTAACGATTATCTTTTTATTGTGGGCATACATAATACCCCCGCCATGACCATTGTTATCCCAACAGTTTTGTAAATATTGTTTACTGATTATATTACCCTTTGGTTGTACTGCAATTACACACATGATTATAAGTTTTTTAGTTTGATGAATTTTTTAAGCATCGTATATTCCGATGACTGATTAATATATTGTTTGAATTGTTCTATTGATGTATCCTTAACATCTCTAGTGAAGTTGAATAAGGCATGAGTGAACTCAATGTTCTTCATAAAGGATTGGTAGTTCAATGTACCCCTAAAGATTCGTAGTTCAATCGTGCTATGATTTTGTAGATTGATTGCCACATATCTTCTAGAGTTACCATCTTTCTTCTTAGCCTTGTAGATGATTGAGTTGTCATTCTCTTCCTCAATGGTTGCCCATCTCTCAAGCTGTTCGGTCTTGCGTTGGGATATAGAGGTAACAAAGTCTTTGTTGTCTACAAAGAACTTGATGAACCTATATAGTTGCCAAGTACCAAAGGCTTTCTTTGTTAGATGAATGTGCATACCACAAGTGGTTGAGTCGTATGAACGATACTTAGAGGCAATTAATTTGTCAAGCATACTCTTGAATACATCTACCTTATTCTCTTGTATGTAATCTATGGTCATTGGATGTGTTACAATCTCAAAGCCATTGTTAAGACTACCATCGCTTTTAAAGTAGTAGGATGAATGCTCTATCTCCTCAGCCATTTGCTTGAGTCCAATTCTACTCTCGTGTCTCTCTACCTCTAACTCAATACCGAAGTATAAGGCATCAGCATCCTTTAGCTTCTCATCCTTAGCCTTAAAGAATATAGGCGTAGGCTTATATGAGTAACTGTTTATCTTAGCCCCACCACGATTTTCAGAGCATCTATTACAACACCATTGGTCGGAGTCATCCTCATCGGAGTTGGAGCAGTAGTCCATAGGCCATTCATTACAGCAATCGCAACATTCAAATGTACCTATGCTATCCCTACAGCCTTCGCAAATTGTGCCTATGGTACGAACAATCCAACGTTCATAGTAGTCGGATATATACTCGTTACATCTATCACAATAGTAGGCGTGATTGTCGGTGCAAGATTCGCACCACATCTCTTCGCCAGCTCTTGTGTCTACCCTATAAAGGCTGAGGTCATCGCCTCGTTCCTCACAGCGTTCACAATATTCTAGGTTACCATAACATCTCTCACAATAGATGTCGCCTTCATTACTACATGAGTCATCGTTGCTGATTGCCTTGTGGCAATTACAACAATTAGCATAGTTGTCTTCAAAACATTTTTCGCATACCAACCCATCTTCGGTATCAACTGCATCGCAGTCTTCGGTAGGCTTACTACAACTAGAGCAGATAATCGTATCGGTTACCTGATCCTCTAGAGGTTCTAGATTCTCTTCCATACATAAAGTTTTAAGGTTAATAAAAGATTTCCTATCTCATTTGCCGAGATTAAAAGGATGTTAAAATGGCTGTTAGAGTCGGGGCATAATCCGACTAGGTGGAGTAGTTGCTCCATAGTTTTCTAGGTTTAAAAAGTAAAATTAAGATACCAATTCCTAATGAAATGTTAAAGTTTAAAAGGATGCCTTCATCCCTTTGCATACGCCATAACCTTGTCGCTGAGATGCTCTCGTAATCCTATCAGCTAGTTCCATTGGTAGGATTTGGATGGTGTTCCCAGTTTTGTGGTTGGTAATTGGCGCACAGCCTACTCTTTTTGTATCGCTACATTTCACGCAATACGAGTAGCCGAATTTTGTTAGTCTAAGAAGTGGCATACTTTTCCCACATCTTGTACAGCTTGTTTGCTCCATGTTTTATTTTGTTTGAATGATATAAAGTTGTTCATTGTACCAATGTATATGGGTTACCTTACGCCCATTATATTTGCCATCCTCTATCCAACACATCTCTTTCATCAGCTCATTCGCCTCATCTATGGATACGACATCCGACTTATAAAAAGTCTTTTCGCCTTCGGATCTCGCAAAGGCTTCTAATCTTGGTTCTAGCTTTTCAATATGGTGGGAACGATAGTCCGACCTATCTAATAATAGGTAGTAGTTTGGTAGTGCCATAACATTGATTTATTCAGCTGAGTAATCGTATATATCACTTGCTGATGGTTTATAAATTGATTTAACTTTCTTAATAAATTGGGCTACTTTCTTTGAGTTGTCTATCTTATCCAGTGTAACCTCATACTTTATTCTATACAAGGTATTGGGTATTTGCTCCCATAGTAATAGGTAACTTCTGCCGATCTGGATGTGGTAGAAATCGTCTATAACAATTTCGGCATCCGTTTCTTCCCAATAGTTTTCTTCAGTAAATTCTCTTACAACAATGTTGTTTGCGACTAATAAGTCATAGATAATTTTAAGCATTTTCTACATCATTTAAAATTTGATTTAATATTTTTTCTTCTTCCTTCTTTAACAGTTTTTGGTATACTTTTAATAGTATAACATCGTCCAAATCCTTTGAGTCTTGAATTTGGCTGATAAGTTCAGCTAGTTCTTGGTAGGTATATGGCTTCATGTTATTTATTTTTAGAGTAAAAGTTTTCATCAAACGACTCATAAAAAACAATGCCTAAAAATACCGACCAACAAATTGTAAAGATTGTGGCATAGAATGGGTGCATAGAAACATCCCTAAAGTTGCCACCAAATAACCAAACGATTGAAGGTATGATTGCATAACCTACAATAAAAAAGCCTACATATAGTAGGCATAGGATTGAAAATCTTGCTATCTTTTGCATGATATTGTATGCCATTTTTACGACTCGGCTGTCGTTTAGCTTATATTTATAATTGAATATTACGGCTTAACCGATATAAAAAAAGAAAGGACGCACAAAAACAGTGCGCCCCTTCTTAGGTATAATTTTACTAACTTGAATTTTCCTTTTGTCTTGTTCTATGTGTCGTTTCCAATCTTGCGATGCTTTCACACATAGGATTGTATTATCTATTGTTTGCATTCTTTTGCTTGTTCAATAGGTCGGCCCAATCGTATCGGCTTAATATGGATTTGTTTAGTGATTACCTCAACCTACAAAAATCTATAAAAAAATCTATTGTAGGGATTCGCCTTTCTCTATCATTTAAATAGTGCGAGGTTTGACTTATAAAATTATAATATAGGCAAAAGTCGTTAGCTCATTGTCTTGAGCATCCAATTTTATCCCTTGCAAATAGCAAGGTATTGCTTTGAATTATAGCTTTTATAAGCTATTGAGTAATGTAAGTTAGTTAGCAATTACTTTGTGAGCTTTGCTAAATTTGTAGCTCTTACAATTTACTAATGTATGTTTGAATCCTATAAAAATAGGCTTCAATTTGTGCTACATTTAAACAATTATGAATCCCTTTTGAGGATTGTAACATATTATAAAAAATTATAATATCATTACTATTGTTTAAATTTAGAGGGATGCAAGGTTATGAACCTTTTAGCTCTCTTAGAGCCATCCCTAAGTTAATTACTTAACTTTTTTTACTTTGATAGGTGCAAAGTTCTTTACTATCAAAGTTTCAACCATCCAAAACGACCACTTATTCCCATTGTTCTTTTGTCTCTCGGTATCCTTTGCACTCATAAACTTGCAAAGGTCGGATGCTGTTAACTTTTGTACTTGCGCCATTGTAACCTTTAAAGAGTGCTTAATGTTGAATTCATTAAGGTACTTTTGTCCTCTTGTTTTAAATGATTCAAGGTTAAAATTAAAGCTAAAAATATACTTTTTATGCTCATTGTTAGCTTCAATCTTTGCACCTTGTAAAGCACTTAATTCTCTTTTTACTTTCTCAATGTATGCACCTTTAACATTCTCTTGAATGTTTGCTACATTGTTAGCACTTGTTTCCATTGTTACTTTACCACTCTTTGAGCTTTTAAGATAACTAATGGTAGAATCTTTTTTGGTAGCTTTTTTATTGGTAGCTAAAACCAATTCATTTGTTTGCTTCATTGTTAATTTTTTTAAGCATTAATAAATTTAAAGAACTTGCATAGCTAAATCGCTATTGCATAGCAAAGATAGTAGTAATTCACAATTAGATCCAAATTTTTTAATAACTTTTTTTAAATATTTATTATAATAATATTTAATTAATTGAATAACAATAAAATAAGTACAAAAATAATTTTAAAAAAATATTGAAAATATATGAATGTCAATTATAAAATGGCAATAAATATATAAATAGATATATAAATATAAAAGAAATAAAAGGATATATAAATAACATACAAAGGATATAAACATATACGAACATATCAAACGATATAAGATATTATAAATATGTAAGCATTGGATATAAAAAAGTATAAAGGGATATTTTACAAAATAGTTTTTAGTTTAATGATATTAGGATATTGTTTTTACTATTTAGTGCGAGAAACATAAAAATAACCAATTACCAGTTTCATATTATCTTTTTCTTTTATATAAATTACAAAATATATTTATTTATTTATATATTTAGAATAATTAATATGAGGGTACACGGCTCTCCAGATCTGGATTCCACCCCTACCCCTGGGATTGTGGGGGATATAGAGTCCCCCTACTACGACTATATCTATTTGCATATAAAAAGTACATAATCAGCTAAATTATATGCATTAGGATATAAATCCCGCTACGTCTCCCGTTGGTCGTCCTCGCTATATAAATACATATATAGGGTTGCCCTGAAACGTAATACCAGTATAGAGGCTTGTTCATATTTTTTGACATATTTGAGCTGATATTCCTAAAAATTTGACATTTTAACTAAATAAATATGTTATCAAATATTTGGATAGTATTCAAATTATTAGTACATTTGATATATGAGTTTAAATAACTATCCAAGTTTTGAGCACAATCCATTTAGAGTAAAACCAAATCATTTCCATGTATATACTAATCTTAAGGAGGTTAATGGGGTACAGATTCAGCAACAAAAGTTAGCTGACCAAGAACAACACATTAGGGTATTCCCATCAGCCTACGATGACCTTCGTAAATTAAACTCTATGGCTATAGCAATACTTGGTTATATATTCAAGGAAATTAAAACAGATTATGTAAGGTTGAATGTACCAGAGCTGATGGAAGCGTTCAGCTGTAATAGTAAGAATACAATTTACAGGGGTATAATGGATTTGTTAAAAAATAAGTTTATAGTTCGTATGGTAGGCTGTGATATGTACTTTATTAATCCTGCAAAGATATATAAAGGAAGCAGGGCTGAATGGTATAAAAAGACAAGTGAGTTTGATGATAACTATGATGGTTTGATGACAACAATATGTACAGATGAGAGAGACTGATTTTTATTTAAAGGTAAAGAGTTCTAGGAATTATGTAATTATAAGGGCTGATGACTTTTATCAAGCCTGTAATGAGGTATGTAAACAGGCTAAGTTTAAAAAAGAAGATGTTGAATTGTGGCATGTTGATTGTGATGGATTAATGACAAGAATGATGACTGCTAAACCAAATTTTAAAAATAGTAAATATGATATTAGATAGAGAAAAGATAGCTGAACTATACCTAGGGGTATTAGACTATGATTTAGATGGTAAGTTACCAGTGTTAAACAGGGAGTTCCTAAACACCATCTGTTTTATTATAGAGAACAATGATGTGATGATTGAGAAACCTAAGTATGGTACTGAGTGGTATACAAGTGTAAGTACTGACCTTAAAATAACAAATATCAAATGAAAACAACAAGAGGAATATTGATACTATTTATACTTGTAGTGATAATGCTATTATTAGAATTAAAACTTATATTATGAAAGCATTTAAACTAACACTTGTTATTATTGTATACTTCTTTTATCTACCATACCTAATTGTAATGTTGGGATTTGATATGATAAAGGGTATATTGTATGAGTCTATTAATTACTTTGAAAACACCAATATATGATTTGCTACATTTGTAACAGACAGGTATCTAAGTCCCTAAAGGTAGATGAACTACACTTTGGCTATTGCGACAAGCACGAGTCTATTGTTCAGCTAGGGGTTGTTAAGTATATGCTTACTCATAAGCTAGACTATCTACACGATGTTAAGTATAATGAGGTACTCCATAACAAGAGTGCCAATCAAATAGAGTTTGAAAAACAAGTATTACCTGAAGACCTAAATGAACTAGAAGATTGATACACGAGTTTAAAACATATATACCCGTTCACACCCCACACGGTGAAGGGGAAGCTATCCTCTTTATTGACTATAACCTTACGACCAATAGTGTATGGGTTGTTAGACTTAAAGGAGGTTCAGTTAGACACTACTTCAGCAATGACATAGTAATCTACGGAAATCCTATGGAAGGAAAAGGATGGGATATTAATATACCTAAAGAATGGAATAATGATTAAAAGAAAAACACCTATTAAGAGGAAGCCTATTAAAAAAGGAACAAAGAAAAAGTCTAGTTTATTAGATAAAAAACGAGACAAATTAAAGTCTATTCCTAAGCTTACAAAGGAAGCCCAGCAAGTGTTTAACAAGTATATAAGAACACGTGACCATGGTATGAATTGTATTAGCTGTGGGTCAGACAAAGCCAACCAAGCAGGTCATTGGATATCAGTTAAGCAATCAAGTGCCCTAAGGTTTAACGAATGGAATGTAAACCTACAGTGTGCTGGCTGTAATCTTTACCTCCATGGCAATCAGGTTATGTATAGGGTAGGACTTGTTAAAAAGATAGGAGATAGAGCTGTAAATGAACTAGAGTTTATATACATGAATCAGCGAATCAAGAAGTGGACGCGTCAAGAGTTAGAGGACATAATTAATAAATATAAATAGTATATTTGTGTATGGCAAAGATTAAAGTAAAACTAAGAGAGGAAAAGAAAGGTCAGTTTCAACCAGCAGTTGAAAAGAAATTAGCTAAGCGTTCAGCTGAGGCTATGGCTTCTCTTGAAAAGAAATACAACGATAAACTTAACAACCAATCAAAGTGGCAAAAGTAAAAATAATTAAAAGAGCTGATGGTCATTATTCAAAGAGAGGTCTTTGGGATAATATCCGTGCTGCTGCAGGTAGTGGTAAGAAACCTACCAAGGAAATGTTAAAACAAGAAAAGAAAATAAAAGGTAAATAATATGTCAGAAGCTTGGCAAAGGTCAGAGGGTAAAAATAAAGAAGGAGGTTTAAACGCCAAAGGTAGAGCATCTTATAATAAGGCTCATGGCGGTCATTTAAAGGCGCCAGTTAAGTCAGGTACTAATCCTCGTAGGGTTTCTTTTGCTGCTCGCTTTGCGGCTATGGCAGGCCCAATGAAAAAACCAAATGGAGAACCAACAAGAAAAGCCTTGGCATTAAAGGCATGGGGATTTAGTTCACCAGCAGCTGCAAGGTCATTCGCAAACAAACATAAAAAATCATAATATGGCAAAAGTTAAAATGAAAAAGCAGGAGCCTGCTAAAAAAACAATCAACGTACCAGTAAAGTCAAGTGATATTGTTAAACCTGGTTACGGAGAAATGGGTCGTAAGCTTCGTAAAAATTACGAGAAGACTGAAATCAAAATGGCATCAGTAGGTAAAACAAAAAAGAAATAATGGCACTATCTAAATCAGCTTTATATTTCCGTTCTCATCCTGAGGCTCGTAAAAAGAAGAATGAGTACAACACAAAGTACCATGCTACACCAGAGCGCAAGAAGTATCGTGTTAAACTTAACAAGGCTAACAGAGATGCGGGTACATACGGAAATGGAGATGGTAAGGATATGAGTCATACAAAATCTGGGAAGCTGACAAAAGAAAGCCAATCAGCCAACAGAGCTAGAAATGGTAAAGACGGAAAGTCAACAAAAAAATAAAACACACAACATGAAAGCAAGAAGAAAGATGCTTGTGGTAAAAAGCTACCGCGAGCAAAAAGAGGTGCATGAAGTCGCCTTACAAAATGGAGAAACTTTAAGACTCTACATTGGTAGAAAGTACGGAGAAAACAATCGTGAGATTAACCCTGTGGTATGTGAGGTACTTGCAGTAGGCCCAGAAGTTAACAACATTGAGTTAGGAGATTTATTAATCTTACACCACAACTGCCTAGACAACGAAGCCTTGATTATTGAAAAAGATAATGCTGAGATGTGTGATATTGTTTCAGTATTTTGGGACAAAACTATCTACGCAAAGATTGATAAGGAGACTGGAGAGTTAACTCCTGTAAATGGTAATGTAATTGCCAAAAGAATTCCAAAAAAAATTAATACAACCTTAGTTACCCCTGACTTTAATTATACTGAAGACTACGAGTTTGATGTGGTATCAGTATCCTCTGACTTTGAGGATGTAAAGCCAGGAGATAGAATTCTATGTTACAAACATTCTGACTATGAGATGGTTTATCATTTTAAGAATAAAGAGCATAGAGCTATTAGAATAACTAAAGAAGACATCATTGGAGTATTCAATTAAAGGATTAAATTTGGGCATGAAAAATGCTCTAGTAATTAATCTTACAAACGCAGCAAACTATATAATAGAAATAAAACCTATTAAAGATTTGTATTACGAAACTGGAGATAATTCTGGGGTAGTATTATTCTTTGATAAGTATTATGATATTATAATGTTTGGAGAAAGTTCTGATGGCGTTGAAGACCTTGCAAAGGATATAGAACCATTAGATGCCTCTCATTATCATATTATTAAAGATGTAAATAATCAGCTAACAGAAGAAGAAATAGATAATATATACGAAGGAATACTTCACAATAAATTCTCTATACATATTATTAATCAACAAGAGCCAATACAAGCAACCATATGTCTGAATTAGAAACACTAAAGGAAGAATTATTATTATACAAGCAAGACGGAATGTATGCCTTGTTTTTTGCTCTTAATAGAAAGATTAATGAGTTATCAGTATCATTGAACAGTATTACCCTTGACCTTAATGGAGACGACAAAACATTTGAGCGCTTCCAAAAGCTGACTTCAAGTTTAAAGGACATGGTTGATTCAGTTAATTGGTTAAGGGTAAACTATCTTAAAATGGATGAGGCAGAAGCCAAGGAAGCCGAGAAAAAAGGAATACCACTAATAGAACAGCTAATCAATGAAAATAAAAGGTCAAAGTAACGGGATTAATATATCAGCCTTTATTAATACCGATGAATTTGAAAAAGCCTATGTAACCCCTCTGAAACAAAGAGTTAAGGTATTAGAAGCACAAGTTCGTAAAAGAAACGATTACATTAAACAAATGCACTTTCAGCTTAAGAGAAGAAAGTGGATGTTGTACATTGGATATATATCTAATGAATTAATTAAACCATTACCTAATGGAGTGAATACCAAAAGGTTAATGTGTTTATTCTATATGTATGAAAGAGAGTTTACAAGTCTTATTAAAATGAAAAAAGACTTTAAGGAACTTGGGATACCTCATTCATATTTGTATTCTGATTTTAAGTTCCTAGAAAGAATAGGTCTTGCTACAAAGGATAATAGAAACTTTTATTATATCCTTGACAAAGGTAGGGAGGTCGTAGAATATTACGAGAAGAATATGAAGATCAGGTTTTTGCATATGACCAAGATTAAGCAAGACGATAGTCAGCTTAAAAAAGAAAAAGCCCCCAAGAAAGAGAATGGAACTAAGTTTAGCCCAGAGGAGATAGAAAGAAGAAGAGCTACCTACCATAAAATGATGAGACCATTTTGGGATTCAGGGATTAAGCTTATGCCAAAAGACAAAGGTAAAAGGATTGAAATACTTTTAAATTGGATGGAAGTAAAAGGTATTAAGGATGAATGGTATACCAAACTTGTATTCAATTGGGGTTCAAAATAATTTAGTACATTTGTAGGAAACACAAGAATATGTTTTCAAGTATTGACAGTCTATTACAGATGCACATGGATAAGCCCTCCAAAAAAAGGAGCAAAGAGTATGGCTTAAAAGTGGCACAAGGTATATTTAATTCAGCTGATAGAAATTCAGATGGGTTCTATGGGCGTAGATATAGAATATGGAAAGCCAATCGTGAGTTTTCCATGGGTACAAACAACATGAAGGAATTCATGGACTTGCTTAGAGTAGAGGGTAATCAAACATATATTAATTTGGATTGGAGCACCATTAAGATTGCTCCTAAGTTTGTTGAAATTCTTTTAGGTTCTTTTATGTCAAGAAGAGAGAAGCCTATTGTAAAGGCTACTGATGACATGAGCTTTTCTATTAAAGAAATGGAGAAGCAAGAGGCTATGTTCAGAATGAAAAACAAAGAACAAATCCAAGCCTTAGAAGAACAGATAGGACAACAAATTGAATCTCAAAAGTTTATGCCAGAAGACGAGGATGATTTGGCATTATACTTTGATTTAGAATATAGACTTCCTGAGGAGATATTATTTGAAACAAGAATCAAGAAAATACTTGATGATAATGATTATAGTGTTTTAAAAAGAACCTTAATAAGAGATTTGGTAGATGTAAACTTTGCATCTACTAAGGTATATAAGGATGCTAATGGTAACATTAGAATCAAAAGAGTTAAGCCAGAGAACTTAATTTACAATGTATTTGAAACAGACAATGGTAGAGACCTAGGATACATTGGAGAGGTTAAGCCAATGAAGATTTCAGTAATCAGAAAAAAATACAATTTAGATGAGGAAACAATTTTTAAATTGGCTCAGAAAGCTTCTCGTGAACTTAAAAGGTCTGAGAATCTTTACTGGAGAGACTCATACAAGTATACAGAAATTAGGCCCTATGACGACTATTCGTTATTGGTTTTTGACTTTGAAGTAAAAACTACTGATGTAGAATATACTGTTAAGACAGAAAACAAATATGGCAATGTACTTGCTATTCCTAAGCAAGGAAAGCCAGTAGCTCCGGCAGGACAAGAATTAGCGGGAGAGGTTATTGAATCAAAGATAATGAACATCTATCATGGAGTATGGGTATGTGATACCGATACAATGTTGGAATGGAATCTTACTACAAATACTATTAGACCTTACAACAACGGAGTAGATGCTATGTTCAGTTATTCTGTTATATGTCCTAATGCAAATGGTTCCTTAATACCATCTATGATTGAGAAGGCTATGGGGCCTATTAGACAGATGTTGGTTATTAGATTAAAAATGCAACAATTAATTGCCTTAATGAAACCAGATGGATTTGCGGTAGACATTGAGGGATTCTCTGATGTGGATTTAGGAACAGGTAATAGTATTGAGCCACTTAAATTAATGAAAATTTATGACCAAACAGGACGTGTATTTTGGAGTTCTAAAAATGACGATGGTAGTCCAAAGGCTTTTCCTATCCAGCAGCTTCCAAATAATGGTAATGTTGCTCAGTTAAATATGCTGATTGGGCAATACAACTTTGAGTTAGATAGATTAAGAGAGGAGATGGGTATATCTGAATATAGAGATGGTTCTAGCGTTCCTGTTAAGACTGGTCTTGGTGTAATGCAAAGCCAAATCCAAGCATCTAACTCAGCAACAGAATATATTTATGATGGGTTCTCTACCTTGGTTGAAGAAACATCTGAGAAGGTTGCTATGATGTTATGGGATAGCGTTGTATTCAAGGCTACTAAGTATAAGGAAATGGAAGGTTATGATTTAAGCCTTTTAGATATGACCTTTGATATTAAGGTTGATATGATGCCTGATGATAAACAAAAGGCTGAATTAAATAACCTTATGATGCAGGCTTTACAATCAGGAGCTATTACCTATGAGCAGGTATTTAAGATTAAGAATATTGAGGATGTTAAATTAGCTGAGTTGTATTTAGCTAAAAGTATGAAGAGGGCTAAGAAAGATGCTGAGGAGGCTGCTCAAAAAAATAGTCAGATGAATGCTCAGATACAACAACAATCAGCTCAAATGAAGATGCAACAAGATGCTCAATTGATTCAATTAGAATCTCAAGGCAAAATGGGCATCAATAAGAGCAAAGGAGAATCTGATAAGGATATAGAGTTGATTAAGTTTGCAACTACTATGTATATGGAATCTTTAAAAACGGGACAACCATTGCCTGATGATATTAAACAAATGGTTGATTCTATTTTAGGAGAGGCTGTACAAGAAAAGATGCAACAAAAACAACAAGAACAAATGGCTCAACAACAAGCTCAGCAACAACAAGAACAACAACCTGAACAAGGTTCAGAATAAAATAGCTTTCTTTGTGTGTGTTTTCATGGCTGAAAGGGGTGCGGTTTCTACCGTGCCCTTTTTTTATGTAATATTTTGTAATATAAAAATCATTATATTTGTGATACGTTTAGGACAAGTAAATCCCTTTAAACAAAAATAAATATGGAAAACACAGATTTCATGCAGCAATATGCTGCTGAACAACAAGCAAGCAGCTCTTTAACAGAACAACCAAGTCAAGAACAAGCAGCAGTACCAACTGCCGAGGCTGTTCCTGCTGAACAAACAATTACTCCAGTAGAAACTACAGAAGAGTTAGACCCTCTTCAAGAGTTTGCTAGAAGTTTATCAGCTGAACAGTTACAGGAGATTGAGGAAGCTCAACCAACTTCTTCACAAGAGTTTGAGGAAGAGCAACCAGACCCTAATGCTGAGGAAGTTCTAGATGAGGATGATTTTATAAAACAAAGAACAGATGGTCAGTTTTCATCTTGGGAAGAATTGCAAGAAGCCTTAGCAGCTCAAGCAACTCAACAAGTTAAATTTGAAAATGAAACCTCTGAGGCATTATATAATCTTATAGCTGAGGGTAGAATTAATGAGGTAGCAGATATCCTTTATAATAAAAAGGTAGCTGATGAGATTAAAGATAAACCAGATGAAGACGTATTAAAGTCTTATATCAAGTTTCAAAACCCAGAGTTTGACAACGATGATGTACAGGCTGAGTACGAAGAAAAATATTCTATAGATGAGTTTGCGTTTGACGATTCCAAACTCAAAAGAGAACAAAAAAAATTGTCACAGAAAATCAAAAATGATGTATCTGAGGCAAGAGAGTTTTTTGACAAGATGTCTGAGGAAATTAAATTTCCGCAATACACTAGGACTGAACAAGAGTTTGAACCTCAAGTAGATATTGAAGCCCAAGAAGAAAGGCAGAAATTTCTGGAGAGTTTAGATGGTGTTGAGTCTCGTGTAGGCGCTCTTCCATTTAATTGGAAGGACGACAAAGCAAGTCTTACAATCAATGGTAAGTTTGAAATCCCTGCGCAGGAAATTTCAGACTATCGTAAAGCGGCTGAAAGCTTACAGGATTATTATGCAGAAAGATACTACCAAGATGGTAAGTACCAATCTGAAAAGCTTTTAAAAGACTTGTATATTGCTGATAACTTTGAGAAGATAATTCAATCTGTAATTAGTCAAACGGCTAATCAAACAAGAATTGAAATGTTGAAACAAAGAAAGAACATTACCACAGACGTTGAGCAACAAGGAACTTATAGACCTAGTGCTGCAGCTGAGGAGTCTACCTTATTAGATAAACTTTTCAACGGGCACAGACAACAAAACATGTATTAAAAATTTAAAACTAAACAAATATGGCTAATACTTTGCCTACTTACGCGCAGGGTGGTATCGCAACATCAGCGGTGAATCGTACCTTGCTTAACAACCTTAACATTTTTGACCGTTCTTTTGAAAAGAATTTGGTAAGAATTTATGGTAACGAAAACTATGCCTTAGTACAAATGGCATTAGGAAACTCAGTAATGGAAGCTAAAACAGACAATCGTCAGTTTTACCATTATGAAAAAAGAAGCTTACACTCTGTAGTGGGTGTTAAAGCTCAAGTAACTGGACCATCTGCTGGTGCTGCTGTAACAGTAACTATTGGTAGCTCTGCTGGTTCTACTTACGCAAATGACCCTTACTACTACAACTCTACTATTCCTTTGAGAGTAGGTGAGGTTGTTCGTATTATGACTTCTGGTATTGAAGGTCAAGTAACTGCTGTAAGTAACTCATCTTACCCAGCTACTGCTACAATCCAACCAGTACGTTCTACTGATGCTTTTGTATCTGCAGGTTCTGCTAACTTATTAACTACTGATTTCTTATTATTAAGAGGTGCTGTAAACATTGGAGAGCAATCAAGCAAGTTGAATGGTATCGCTCCAATCTTGGATAAGATTACCAACACAACTACTGAGCACAGAGATGACTTTACAATTACTGACCGTGCTGATATTGAAAAGAACGAGGTTGATTTTGGTAATGGACAACACTACTACTACTACCTTGCAATGGACGATATGAACCGCCGTTACATGAACAACGCTTTCTTCAAAATCATGGAGGGTGTTACAATTGATAACTTAGGTTCTTATGGTGGTTCTGTAGGTACATTGGGAGTTATTCCTCGTGTTGCTGCTGGTGGTTCTACTATTCAGTACACTGCTTCAAGCGGTCCTACTTTAGCAAACATCCATACATTGACTCGTACATTGAACTTCTACGGTTCTCCAGGTGAATACCATTTCTTACAAGATATCTACCAAAGACAAGCGGTTAACGACTTATTATTTGGTACTTATAACAATGGTGCTATCCGTTACGCTTCAGTTGGTGGAAACGAAGAGGCTGCTGTTTCTTATGGTTTCAACTCTTTCTCAATTGATGGTTTCACTTTCCACTTCTACTTGAACAACATGTTCTCTCCAGAAGCTGTGTACAATTTCAACCCAGGTTCAGCTGTACCAGAAAAGAGAAACTATGGTGTGTTAATTCCTCAAAAGATTAATAGCGATGCGAAGACAGGTAAGCAATTCCCTTCATTCCAAATCGTATTCCAAGAGGTTAATGGACAAAGAGTCTTGACTACTGAAACAGGTATGTTAGCTCCTAGCAACAAAACTACAGATGCTCAAAAGACCATTAGCATGTTGTCATTCCCGGGAGTAAGAACTTTCGCTGCTAATCAGTACGCAATCTTCCAAGGAGTTTAATCTTAAACGATTGAATAACAGAGCCCTCCAGAAATGGGGGGCTTTTTTGTTCACGTTTACGTGAACGTTTACTGTTTGTGAACATGAAGTTTTAATGAACAAAATCTGCATGAATTTTTAGAAAATTTCATGCAAATTGTATTACAATTATAATATGTTGTTGTACTTAAATTATAATAATGTGTTATAAAATGCACAACTAGATATGCATAATGTGTCATAAAATGCACAATAGTGTCGCACAAAGTGTCGCAAAAGGGACATTATGATTTAAAAAAAAACTTTGGCATTTTTGTTGTTATGTATGTTATATTATATAACTTTGTTAAAAATTAAATTATGGCAAAAGCAACTGAGTTGGCAAGTGTACCAACTATAGGTACGCCGACTACCAAAAAGACTGTGGTAAAGAAGGCGAAAAAAGAACCAGACCTTTACATCTTCAGATTGGTTGAAGAACATCCTAAGGCACATGCAGCAGCATCTCCATTCCCTGCTGTATTTACTATTCCTAATCAGGATACTATTTTATGGAACTATGGTACTGAGGAAGAGCCTGATTTCCAACCAAGAGAGATTAGATATATAGATGGAGCAAAAACAATATTTGTTGATGAGCAAGAAGAGAAAGCACCATTAGCTGATAGTGTTTTAAACAAGCAAACAAACTTACTTACATTTGAGCAAGGATATTTAAAGGTTGATTCTTGGAACAAAACTAAGTATCAGTACCTTTTATTGACTAACCAATGCGAGCAAAATACTAATAAGTTTAAGATGACAAAGAACATCTACAAGTTATTAGACTTTGGAAACACAGATGATAACATTGTAGAGTTAGGTAAAAAGAAAGATAGAGCATATGACCTAGCTCGTTCAGCTTCTGAGGATGATATGATACCACACGCAAAATTCTTAGGCATCCCTTTCAGACATGCATCAACAGGAGAAGATAGAGATATGGACGCAATCAGAGAAGATTACAAGGCTAAGGCTTTAGAAAATCCTGAGAAGTTCTTATTGATGGCTAACAACCCTAAACTTAAATTAAGATACTTAATTGAGAAGGGTCTTGAGAAGAGTATTCTTACAACAGGATTAGTTAAAAATCAAGCTCATTGGGTAACAACTAAGCAGTTAATTACCGAGCTTCCTGCTAACGCAACAGCCTTAGATGCCTTAACTGAATTTGCTTCTACAGATGAAGGATCAGGTTTTGTAAGCACCTTAAAGATGCAATTATAGTTCTCATGTTTTCATAATAGTTTTTTAGGTTAAACACCCTGTAGTTTCCACTACGGGGTTTTTTTATTATATTTGTACAAAATAGTATAATGACTGTAGACCAATGCTATTCCATACTTAAGTTTATTGTTAGAAAGAATCAGCTAGGAAGTTTAAGCCCTACAGATTTTCAATTTGCTTTTAACACAGCTCAGAGGAATTATTATGACCTTTTAGTAGGTCGTATAGAACAATACCAATATGGTAGACCAGTTCCTAGAATAGGTCTTTCAATGACTGATAATGTGGTATCTAGATTAATGCCATTTGAGTCTTCAACATCAGCTAGTATTACAAACGGATTGGTTACTAAGCCTAATGGATTTAATAAGTTATTGGCAATGTATACACCTAATAATTACAGAGTTTATAGAATTGAGGAGAATAGATTTGCTGAACGTATACAAGACTCTATTGACCCAATAGATGAGGCTAATGCTTTTTATGTAGAGCAATCTACAAATTGGAGAGTATACCCAACAACTTTGTCAACTGTTACCTTAAAATATTTAACAATACCTACTGATGTTGTATGGAATTATACTACTGATGGAAGTGGTAGAGCAGTATACAATCCTACAGGAAGTGTTGACCCATTATGGTATAATAATGACATAGATGAGATTGTAGCTCGTGCAGCTAAGATTATAGGTGTAAGTTTAAAGGAACCAACATTAACTCAATTTGGAGAATCAGTAATAGCTAAAGGAGAATAAAAATGATAGTAACAAGCAATAATATGATTGATAGGGTTAGAAGGGCCTATTACAATGATTACCCTGATGACGCTTCTGTACTTACGGATAACGAAATGTTATTGCATCTTAATGATGCTGTGGCGCAGGTTGCTACTAAACAAGCTAACGATGCCTATGCTATTACTGGAATTAGAATGATTCCAGAAGGATACATTACAACTTATAAACTAACATCATTTACAAAAGATGCCGATACGGGATATTATTATGCTAGCTTACCTCATGTACCATTTGGGCTTCCTGAAAATAGTGGAGTTAATTCCTGTTTTTTTTCTGGTACTAAGGGTCAGAGTAAACCAATATTATATGTATCTGCTAATGAGGTAGATTACTTTAGAAATATGGCTACACCTCCAGGTGCTGCTTTTTATTGGATAGAGGGTTCTACTTTATATTTATGCGTTAAGACAAATTTGCCTACGGGTTCTCAAGTAAGTGTAAGAATGGCAACCCATGTAACATCTAATTTAGATGCAGCAATCAATGTTCCACCAGATGCTATTGGTATGGTGTTTGATTTGATGATGCAAAAAATAATGTCAAGAAAGAATATTAAGGCTGACCATATTACTGATACCGTTGAAGAATAATAATTATGGATAATCAAATACAAAAATATATCAAGCTTAGAGATGTAGTAAATTATTACATTGATGAGGCTAAATTAACTTCTAAGGAGTTTAGAAGACTTTGGGTGCTTGCATTTAGAGGATTGCAAGAAATTGGTATGGATGTTTCTTGGAGCCCTAAAATGGATTTACTTGAGGTAAACGCAAACAAAACAGTTAGTTTACCAGATGATTATTTACAATGGGTAAGAGTTGGTATATTTAATTCTGTTGGGGAGTTAGCTACCCTAAGAGTTAATGAGCAATTAACTACCTATAGAGATACAGTGCCTTCAAGACTTAATGATATTACCTCTCCATTAGGAGCTGATATAAACTATCTTCAATATCCTTATTGGTATGGGTATTGGGATGAACAAGGTTATGAGCATTATTTTGGCGCAGGCTCTGGTATGGTTCAAGCAGGAGAGTGCAGGGTAGATGCAGCTAATAATGTGATTGTATTAGACCCTCAGTTTGCTTATAACCAAGTTGTATTAGAGTATATATCTAGTCCTATTATGGATGATGATTATGGTATTGATATGTTAACTCAAGAGGCTATGATTGCTTGGTTAAGATGGAAAGATACTCAATCTTTGCACAGTATGAATAGAGCAAGTATTATAGAAAAGCAATCAAGAGAAAGAGAATATTACAATCAAAAAAGAATGGCTCGTAAGAGAATAAAACCATTTAGATTACAGGTATCTGAACAATATTACAGAGAAGCTCAGACATTGGGCATTAAAGGATAATTATGATTGAAGAGAAAAGGTTAAAAGGGGTAATGAACTATGATGACCCTAATGATACAATTCCGGGTAATCATCATAAGGATGCCTTGAATTTAATATTTAGAGGTAAAGACAATAACTTAAGAGCTGAAAATCTTGAGGGTAATCGTCTTGTAAATAACTCATCATTACCAAGTGGTACAAATAAAACCATAGGAGCTTTTTACGATTCAGTTAATAATAGAATATTTTACTTCAATTATAACTCCAATAACAATCATGGTATTTACATTTATAATACTTTGGCTGGCACGTTTCAAACGTTAATACAATCTAATACAAACACTATAGGAGATGTATTAGGATTTGACCCAAGTCCAATTACCTCTGTTAATATTATATATGGAGACCCTAATGATGGAGATATATTATATTTTATTGATACAAAAGGAAGACCTACAAAATTAAACGTACAAAGATATTTAGCTGGCACATACACTTCTATTCAAAGAAGCTATTTAGATGTGGCTAAAATGCCGCCTAGCAGCCCAATTAAGGCAGCTTATGGTGCTGATATTACCAAGAATGCCAACAACCTAAACAACGGCTTATTTCAGTTTATTTATCGTTATGTATATGATGATAATGAAAAAAGTGTTTGGAGTACAGGTAGTGAGGTTCCTTTGCCTTTTATGCCTAATAATGATGGCACTATAACTAATGCTAAATATTTAAACAATTATATAGCCTTATATTTTCCTACTGGAGATGTTAATGTTAAAAAGATTGAGGTAGCATTTAGAGAAACAAGAGATGGCGCAACAAGTGATTATAGTTTAATTAATTCATTTGTTAAGGCTGATTTATCTATTAATAGTAATGATGTATATAGCTATAACTTTTACAAGGATAGTATCTATACATTTATTGATAAGACGGAGCAAACTCTTTTATTTGATTATGTTCCTCAAACAGCTAAGGCTCAAGAGTTGCTTAATGGAGCAACATTAATATATGGGGGTATCAATGAAGGATATGCTAATACTCCTTTAAACGCCTCTATATCTCAACAATCAGATTCATTACATTTATATACAAATAGAAACGGATTATTGTTTGGTGCTGAACAAATAGGCACTAATACAATTAAATTATTTGTTGATGGTACAGTTGGTAACACAGCAGGTACTCTTGCATCTATTTACGACACAGGAGCAGGAGGGGTAATATTTAATATTAATGTTACAGATGCATCAGCTACAAATTTATCTTTTACTTATACCGCTACTAATAACAATATATCTACCTTACTTACAGGTTTAGCTAGTGCAGCATCAGCTAAAGGTTTTACTACCTCAGTTAGCGGCAACTTTTTAACCATAACAAAAACAGGTGCGTTATTAGGTTCAGCTACATCTGAATATAATTTTCCTTCATTAACTAATTTAAGTTGGGATGTTATATATTCTTTGTATACAAACTCTGCTTATCAATATGGTATTGTTTATTATGATGCTAATGGTAAAACAAATGGCGTAAATACCATATCAACATTAAAGCTTGGAACAAATGCAGTGGGTTCTTATAACAATCCATATAACCAAGCTATAACGTGGAGACAATTAGTTATAAATAATAACCCTCCAAGTTGGGCGAATTATTACCAAATAGTAAGAACAGATAATTTAACATACGGAGACAAAGCTTTATACTGGGTATCTAGCGGGGCGTTCTCAGACAAAGATGTTGTTGTAAATCAAAAGTATGCATATATTAGAATAGATAATATATATGACTATAATCTATCTATCAAGGCTACTGAAGGTGTAGTTGGTTATACTTTTGCTCAAGGAGATAGGGTTAGATTTACTCAAAGATTTAATTCATCAGGTGCTGTTACAACTGATTTGTCAGCAGCTAATTATGACTATCCTATTATAAGTTTAGAAACAAACCCGGTAATGACTGGTATTGTTAAGGAAGGTTCTTATTTAAAAATAGCATATCCTACAAATGATATAAGTGCTACCTTTAAATTTGATGATACTCCTGACTTTCAAAACTATGAGATATTTATTTATAACAATGCAGCTAGTTCATCTCCAAACGAACAAACATATTTTGAGATAGGACAGAAATATCCAATTGTAAACAATTATCATGCAGGTAATTATCAGAATCAAACATCCTCACAATCAGCTATAGTATACTTTACTGATGGCGATATATTTTATAGAAATAGAAATGTATTAATTAGTCCTACTAAAATAATTACAGCTCAAGGTATAGAACAATATGCAACTCAATATGCTACTTGTAAAATAGGAGATTCAAGCCAAGATGTTGTTACTACAAATTACACAATAGGTCATAGTATAACTCAAACTGTATCTAACCTAGCATATAATCAATATCCTAGTACAGCTGACTCTACATACAATTATTACAACTCATCTAGCGTTGATTATAATGTAAGATTTAAGTTTTCATTTAGTGCATTTAGTAATGATATTAATACAGGCAGAACAGGATTTTTATCAATATTTGTAAAGGTATATAGTGCTTCAACGGGATTCCCAACTGCATCATATCCAGTTACTAAAATATTAAGTTCAGTTATCATACCTCAGCCACAATCAAATAGTAACCCTTATGTAAATGTTCCTATTAATGTGGATGCTGTTGTTAAGGTTCCGGCAGGGTTTAGGGCATCTTTAATATTTACAAATGATAACAATACAAATGCCTTGCATGTTACTCCATTCAATATGGAGATAACTCCATTAAATACAATCAATATTCAGATAGATGACTATTCATTTAGTGATGTTTATAATCTTAAAACCAATTCTAACTCAAGACCATTGGTTGTAGATGTAAATGCTAAAAATGCTTACTATTCTACCTTAGTTAGATATTCTCAAGCTTATCAAGAAGGTACATCTATAAATGGAACTAATAGATTTTATTATTTAGATTACGATAATTACGATAAGAAGTATGGAGATATTGTAAGATTTAAACTTCACAATAGAGATTTAAGGGTATATCAATATAGAAAGGTTGGTGTAGTTCCTGTGTATTCAGTAGAAACCTTAAACCAGGATTCAACTGCAAACCTTGTTGCTTCTTCTAAGATAATCAATCCAATAAGATACTATGATGGGGAGTTTGGTATTGGTAATCAGCCAGCTAGCTTAGCTACATCTAACCATAATGATTATTTTGCTGACCCAATTAAAGGACAATACATTAGGGTAGGTCAAGATGGTGTTAAGGCTATTAGTGAATTATATAATATGATGACCTTTGCAGGGGCTAATTTGCCTAATTATTTAAGCAATTACAACTATGCAACTGGAGGTTATGCTACAATATTAGGATGTTTTTTCTTCTGTAATGGTAAGAATGGAGAGTACATATCAGCATTACAACCAGGTACTGGATTGACAGGGTATACTTTATCTTATGATGAGAATGCTAAGGCTTATACTAGTTTCTATAGTTTCCAACCAGAATGGATGATTGCATACGAAAACGTATTGGTTACATTTAAGGCTGGCAAACTTTATATACATGACTCAAGTACCTCAAACAATTTCTACGGAACTCAATATAGTTCTTCAATAACACTTGTGTTTAATAAGCAAAATGTAATGAAGAAAACATATAACTATGTAACGCTTGATGCTTCTGATTATTGGACAGCAGCAACTATGGGAGATGTAAATACCTCTTTAGGTCAATCAAGTAATCTAGTTCAATCGGATTATGAAATACACGAGGGTATGTACCATGCAGCATTACAAAGAGATAATAATAGTTTAGGTGGGGTTATCAATGGAGATTATCTTAAAGGAACATGGGCTCAGATTAAATTTTCAAATAGTGCGACTAATTTAGTATATTTGTCGGGACTATATTTGGGATACATATTGTCAAACAGAAACTTATAGATTATGCCTACATACGGATTACCAGATGTTGAATCACAATATTATACAGACCAATACGGAAACAATGCAGGTTTGCAACAATCAGCTGCTGATGCAGGTGGTGCTCAAGGTAAAGGGTTTCTTCGTAATATGACAGGAAGTCAAAAGGCTGGAGCAGGACAATTTTTAACAGGAGCTGCTCAGTTGACTATGGGTTTAATTAATGGTAGAAAGGTAAAAAATGCTGCAAAAGATGCTGTTGAGGCACTTGGCACATATGCACCATCTCAAGAAATATCAGGTGTATATGAGGGGGCTAAAATGCGTTCTACAACAGGGTTAAGTGGGGCAGCTAAACAAATTGGTCTTCAAGGTATTCAAAGAGCAACTGCTTCTGCAAAAAGTGCAGCTCAAACAGGCAAAGCTTCATTAGCAAGTATAGGAGCTGTCCAAGCAAGAGAGACGCAAGGTACACTTGGTTTAGCTAAAGAAGAGGCTGCTGCTAATAGACAAAATCAAGCAAGCTTAGTTCAAGCCGCAGGATTGCAAGGAAGAGAAAAAGAAAAATCATTTAAGTCTCAACAAGAAAAACAACAACTTAAGGCTAGTATTGCTTTACAAGAATTGGCTTCTAAGAGAGCAATGGTTGCACAAGGAATTGGAGGAATGGCTTCAGGTTTAGGAAATATAGCTACTGGTGGAAGTGGAGATATGTCTAAGTTTCTTGCAATGATGGGTTAAAATAAAATATTAATATGCCTTTAGGAATATCAGAAAATTTAATTAAAGCTGCGTATGGTCCACAGGACTTTAGTGGCATTTATAAAGGGTTTCAAAGAACTATAGATAAATTAGCTGCTGAAGAAAAGGCTTATAAACAAATGGCTGCTAGAGAATACTCCCAAGAGTATAATAAGTTAGATCAGGCTATGAAAGGTGTTAAGGAAGCTGACTCTAAACTTTATGCAGATAAATTTAATGAATGGAAGAAGCTTTCAATGGTAAAAGCTAATACTCCTAATTATTATGATAATATAGACTTGGCTATGAAAGGAGATGCAAAGATAAGTTCTTTGTATACCGACATTTACACATCAGCAAATGAT
>Ga0007866_1000058_pt1 | contig 28991 bp, 28 predicted proteins | sample CryBogCBH18Jul07_FD_71223 | JGI IMG/M metagenome (GOLD analysis project Ga0007866, IMG submission 71223) | Freshwater microbial communities from Crystal Bog, Wisconsin, USA - CBH18Jul07 | ecosystem: Environmental > Aquatic > Freshwater > Lake | place: Crystal Bog, Wisconsin, USA | collected... | reverse complement strand
GGGGACACATCATGGCGCACACGTTGACACTTCCCGAGCGTCCGTCACCACCCCGTCGCGATGGCGTGACCATGGTGATCGACTCAGGCCTTCCTCTGCGTGCCTTTGAGGACATCGTCGAATCGTTTGCTCCCCTCATCGACTACATCAAGTTCGGCTGGGGAACGTCCGTGGTCTACCCCATGGTCGGGCGCAAGATCGAAATTCTGAGGGCCCACGGCATCGGCGGATATCTCGGTGGCACTCTCTTTGAGAAGTACATCATCCAGGGAAAGTTCGACGATTTTCGTCGCGTCTGCCAGGAATATGGTCTCCTCACTGTCGAGGTGAGTAATGGCACGGCGGCGATCAGCCACGAGGAGAAGTCGCTCTACGTCGAGAAGTTGGCGAATGATTTTGAAGTGATTTCCGAAGTGGGATTCAAGGACAATTCCCAATCAGAGAACTTCGCTCCCAAAAAGTGGGTGGAGTCCATTGAGCGCGACCTGGTCGCGGGCGCCCGCCTCGTGACTTTGGAAACTCGCGAATCAGGTCGCGGTGGTATGTGTCGTCCGAATGGTGAGTTGCGTTACGGGCTTATCGAAGAAATTTTGGATTCGGGTATCGACGTCACGCGATTGATGTTCGAAGCTCCGACCAATGATTTGCAGAGTTACTTCGTCAAGCGCGTCGGCACCAACGTCAACCTCGGAAATATTCCTCCTGACGCCATTGTCTCCTGTGAAACTATTCGTGTGGGGCTTCGCAGCGAAACCTTGCTCGAGTTCGAAAGGTAATTTCGTATGCGCGATTCACGTGACGTGTTCCACCTCGCCATTCCGGCGTACGACGTCGACGCCACCATCGATTTCTACGTGACCAAGTTGGGTTGCAAGCTCGCCCGTCGCTACGACGACCGCGTGACGCTGGATTTCTTTGGCGATCAGGTGGTGTGTCACCTCGGCCCCGCGCCGGATAACTTGCCCGCCATTTCCGAACTCAAGATGTACCCACGACACTTTGGGGTGACCTTTCGCGACGGTGCCGACTTCGACGCGCTCTACGCCTTGGCCAAGGCGCGACACATTCCTTTCTATGCGGATCTCGCTGAGCGATTCCACGGACTCGTCGAAGTGCACCGCACCTTTGTCTTGGTAGATCCCGCCAACAACTTGCTCGAGTTCAAGCACTACCACGACCATCGGATGATGTACTAGGGACACCGTGCAGAGCCATGAGCGCCTCTCGGTGGCGCAACTCATACAGCGTCACCGCAGCGAGCGCCTCTTTGCCCGGGCCCCTCTCGAAGAATCGGGGCTTCGCGCTCTGAGCTTTGAGGAATTGGCGACGGCCACCCACTTTGTAGCCCACTACTACCAACAACTCGGTCTCGAGCCGGGTAACCGTGTGGGATTACTGGTCGCGCAACCGATTGACTTCGTCATCCATTTTCTCGGTGGCATCTCCGCCGGGTATTGGATGGCTCCGCTCGACCCCACCTTGGACTACGAGGCACTGCCCTCGGTCGACGGCCACCTTGCCGCGCTGGAACTCACTGCCGTCATGGCCGACCGCCCACGGCCGCCCACGTCGCAATTGCCTTGGCATGTGGCGGAGATTGCGCATCGTGAGGAGGGATTAGCCAGCAACAATGGTGGCATCTTGCTGTCTTCGTCGGGGACCACCGGCACCCCCAAGACCATGTTGCTCAGCCAAGATCAAATCCTCGCGACCGCGACCAATATCTCTCGGCACAATGCCCTGACATCTGACGACATCGGCCTCAACCCTCTCCCCCTGTGGCACATCAATGCGGAAGTGGTGGCGGTCTTGGCCAGCGTGGTGGCGGGGAGCCAGCTCGTATTGCAGCGCCGATTCAAGCGCACTGATTTTTGGAAACTCGTGCGTGACGTGCGAGCCACTTGGATCAACGCGGTACCCGCGATTGTCTCGCACCTCTCCACGCTGCGCGACGGCGAAGACGTCCCGCACGGCGTCCGATTCATTCGTTCCGCCTCGGCACCCTTGCCCGCGGAGATCATTCGAGACTTCGAAGCCACCATCGGCATCCCCATCATCGAGTCCTACGGAATGACCGAAGCTGCCAGCCAAATCTGCGCCAACCCACTCGACGGAGTACGAAAAGCCGGATCAGTGGGCCTTCCCATTGGCGTCGAACTTCAGTGTCTGCCCTTTGAATCTGACGAAGTGCCGAGCAGTGACGAGGCACCGCGAGTTGGCCACATCGCCATCAGGGGGCCGAGCGTCATTTCTCACTACGCCACCGATGCCCACGCTCACCGCTTCACCGACGATGGCTGGCTTCTCACTGGCGACTTGGGCTATCTCGATGAGGATGGGTACGTCTTTTTGGTCGGACGCATCGACGACGTTATTAACCGCTCCGGAGAGAAGATTTATCCCCGAGAAATCGAAGAAGTGATTTTGAGGGTGCACGGCGTCGTCGCCAGTGCCGTCATCGGTTTGCCCCACCCCACTCTCGGCGCGGTACCGCTGGCCTTCGTCGAACTCGATGCGACCACCGATGAGCAGCGTCGTGTCATTTGCCGTGAGGTTGCCCACGTACTTGAGGGTTCGCTCGGCCGGTCCAAGCGCCCCACCGCCATACGAGTCGTGGATGCTTTTGCTCGGCACGCGACGGGGAAAATCTTGCGACAGCCTCTTCGTCAGGCAGACGTGAACTTTCTCCACGAGGAACTACTCTCGTAAAAATGTGTGGTGAGAAGTAACCGTGTCGGCACCCGTGAGCACCAATGGCGGAACGCGCCGTCGCCTTGAACACGTCGATGCCATGCGGCCCGTCAAACAGTTCGCGGTCATCGGGACGCACGCAATGCAATTCTTTGCCCCGGGTGCGGCCACCGTTTTCTGGAAGAGCGGACTGATTTTCACGAGATTCTCTCGCGACGCCTTCCTTTTCGTCTCGGCCTGCATGCTCGCGTACAGCTACCGACACGCCACACGCGTCGTCCTCGGCTCCTACGCGTGGCGGCGCTTCATGTCCGTGGGTATGCCGTACCTGGTGTGGACTTTGATCTACTGGGTGTGGACGGCGTGCCATCCCATCCACGGCCTGCCCCTCTACGCCCTGCACACCGATGAGTTGACGTGGTCGTCACTAGTGGGATTTGTTCGTTGGGGCTATTTTCACTTGTACTTCCTGCTCATTTTGATGCAGTTCTATGTCCTCTTCCCCGCGGTGTTGTGGGTCATTCGCCGTTACCCGGCGCTGCGGATCCACTTGCTGTGGAGCTCCCTGGTGATTCAGGTGCTTCTCGATCTAGCCAATCGTGGCCACTGGTGGGGATTTCACCTCTCGTTCATCGTGGAAACTCGACTGGTCATCTCGTATCCCTTCTATCTCATCGCGGGCGTCATTGTCGCGTTGAACTTTGAGGAGTTCCACGCCTGGGTTATCCGCTACGCGCGGCCCATCATCGCGATCACCGTGCTGGCTTTCATCGCCGCGAGCGCTACCAACTTTGTCCATTTCAATTCGACCTACACCACCTACCTGGCCATCGGGCGAAACCCCTTCGGGGCACTCGCCATCCCCTACGACATGGGTGGAGTGCTGTGCGTCTACCTCTTGGGCGTCTACCTCGTCGACTCACGCCGCCACTGGCGAACCCGACGACTAGTGGCCTCCGGTTCGGATAACGCCTACGGCATCTATCTCTCGCAGATGCTGTTTATCCCCCTGACGTACCGCTTCATTGAGCCGACGCACGGCCACCACTACTTCCCCGTGGCCATCGGGCTCGTTCTCGTGATTTTGTTGACCTATCTCGGGGGATTCATCTTCACGGGCCTCATCGCACGCACGCCGCTCGCCAAGATCGTCGCGGGTCGCAGTCGAGCTTCATGGCGCTCACTCATCCCCCGCAGCACCCCTGAATCCGCGCACGGTCAGTTGGGCAATGGACCCTTCGACAAGGCGTCGGCGTAGCTGTCCCCGAGTGGCCAGCACGAACAATTCGACACGGGCAGCCACCACGAGCCGTCAAGGTCGACCCCCGACGCCCTCGACAACATGGTGCGAATGGGGCCCCCATGAGAGACCAGTAAAACGCGGTCATCTCGACCATCGCGGAGCAGTTCAGAGAGAAAAGATGTCGTCCGCTCGTACATCTCGCGTAACGATTCGCCCCCGTCGGGCTTCGCCGCCACGTTCACGACGCGCTGAGCCACAAGATCAAGTCCACTCAGCTCGGGCGTGACCCCGCTACTGGGGCCCGTTTCGAGGATGCCGTAGGACCGTTCGCGCAGACGCTCGTCATGGGTTACCTCGAGCCCGAGGACGTCCGCGATGATTGCGGCGGTCTGACGAGCGCGCTGGAGATCACTGGAGATGATGCGGGAGAAAGAGTGGGGAGCGAGATCGGTCGCCACCGCTCTCGCCATGGCGCGACCCTCGGCGGTTAACTGTGCCTCATCGTTTTGACCCTGCACCTTTTGCAATTTGTTCCAGGTGCTTTGTCCGTGGCGAACCACCGTGAGGCGCGAGAAGTTTTCCGACACGTGCCGAGCGTAGTTTGGGTGCCGGAGCCCATCACCACTGTGTCACCATGACGGTGAGCAGTCGTGCTTGCGTATGAGGGGGACACATGGCCATCGTTTTGTTACACGGAAATCCCGAGACACCCGCCATTTGGGATGACCTTCGGCGCGCGTGGGGCCGAGAGGACATTCTCACTCCCGCCCTCCCCGGTTTCGGGTGCCCCCGACCAGCCGGGTTTAGCGCCACCATGGACGCGTATCACGACTGGTTAGTGGACGTCATCGCCGGCATCAACGAACCCACGCACCTCATCGGTCACGACTGGGGTGGCATCTTGACCGCCCGCGTCGCCATCACGCACCCCGAGATGTTGGCCTCGTGGGCCTCAGACGCTGTCGGCGCCCTTCACCCCCGATACGTCTGGCATGACGCGGCGCAGGGGTGGCAAACGCCACAGGTGGGCGAGGACATGATGCGAGCAATGACCACTCCCCCCGTCGAGGAGCGAGCGGCCATTCTCGTCGCCATTGGCGTGCCCGCGGCGGCGGCCAACATCTTGGCGGGTCCGCTTGATGAGACCATGGGTGACTGCGCGCTGGACCTGTATCGATCGGCGGCACAGCCGGCACTCGCGGCCTGGGGTCAGGGCGCGCAGGCGGCCGCAGCCACCCGAGGCGCCTTTTTGCACGCCACGGCGGACCCCTTCGTCGGGGCGGCGACCGGTACCAAGGATTTCATCACCGTGATGGGAGCGCAGGTCGTCACCCTGGAGGGAGCGGGCCATTGGTGGATGGTGGAAGACCCCCATGGGGCGGCGGCCGTCCTCGACGAGTGGGTGCACCGAGCCCCCTAGGCCGGCGACCTTATTTCTGGTGCTGCGAGCACCAATAGGTGGTGCGTCCGCCCACGGTGGCGCTACGCATCGGCGCGCCATCTCGCGGACAAAATCCACCGGGCAATCGACCCGCCATGTGATCACCGGTGTGACTGCCCCCACGCTTAGTCATCGTGGTGAGCGTGCGCTTCCAAACCTGCCACAAACGTTGACGCTCATCGGTCGACAAACTGCCGGTCGGGCGGCGCGGATCAATCTCGGAGCGAAACAGGAGTTCATCGCCCAGGAGGTTGCCAATTCCCGCGACCACTGATTGGTCAAGGAGGCGCGCCTTGATAGCGCGCCCATCGCGCGCCACGGTCATGACGGCATCGAACTGCTTCTTCGTCAGCGACAGGGCGTCGGGTCCCAATTCGCTGAGGTCGGGATCTAACTCCACGCGCCCTAATCGACGAGGGTCGTGAAGGACCAGTCGACGGCCATCGTCAAAAACCAATCCGCCGCGCACCCATTCAGGCTTGAAGGTGTGCGGCCCGTAAAAGAGTCCCTCTATCCCCGCGTCACTATCGAGCAGGAGTACTCCCGTCATGCCAAACCGCCAACCGAGAGTGGCCCCGGTGGTTTCGAGCAACATGAGCTTGCCTCGCCGGCTCGTGCCGGTAATCATGAGACCCGGCACGGCTTTCGACCAGGTCGCGGGAGAACCCAGCTTCTTCGCGGCGTAACGGTCCGCAAACCCCTCGCTGATGGTTGCTCCCACCACCCGTTCCGCCAATTGACGGTAGGACTCGATCTCCAAAATCTCCGGCACGTGCGAAGCGTACCGGTGGACCTACCATGGATGCATGTCCGACAAGCCGCAATGGGCCGAGTTATTCACCGAAGTCGTCACGAGTGGACTATGCACGGGGTGCGCCGCCTGCGTGATTGCGTGCCCGAAGGACGTTCTCGAATACGACCGACGCGGCACGGTGCCCTTCCACATTGCGGACGACGGTGGACTCGATAACTGCACGCACGGCGAACGAGGTTGCACCCTGTGCACCCGTGCGTGCCCGCGATTTAGAAATTGGGAGAGTGAAGCCGACCACCTGCGCCACGGACGCGATCGCGAGATCACGGAAGTCGCGGGTATCGGCGACGTGTACTTAACTCGCGCCACCAGTGCTGACGAGCTCGCCGCTGGTCAAGACGGTGGCTTCGTGTCGGCGATGTTGAACTTCCTTCTCGAGCGCGGCGATATTGATGCGGCTCTCGTGGGCGGCCTCGATGAGGTCGAACCGTGGCGAACCGCCCCGGCCGTGATTCGCACCCGCGACGAAGTCGAAGCGACCGCCGGTTCTCGCTACACCTACTCCCCCAACCTCCTCGCCTACCCCGCGGCGGCCGAAGCGGGCGCCGAGAAGATGGCGGTCGTGGGCATGGGCTGCATGGTGAGTGCCCCCGCCGTGATGGCCGCCCGTAAGACCGGCAAGACCGCCCGACGCCTCGGACTCACCATTGGACTTCTGTGTTCGAAGACCTTTGACGAAGAGATCTTTGACGGACTCTTCCTCGCGACCTACGGCATACGTCGCGAGGAAATTGTGAAGATGAACATCAAGGGTGTCTTCCAGTTGTGGCTGGCCGAGGGTCGATACGTCGAAGTGCCCCTGAAAGAAGCTCACGCCTTCACCCGCAGCGGGTGCAAGAACTGCCCCGACTTTGCTGCCGAGCACGCCGACATTTCTGCCGGTGGCATCGGCGCGTTCAGCGAGTGGACCCTCACCATCGTTCGCACCGAACTCGGTCGGACGATTTTCAACGATGCGCTGGCGGCGGGCGTTATTGAGGTGCGTCCCGGGAGCGATGATCCCGGCGCGATTGCACTGATGAACAAGCTGTCGACGGTGAGTCGAAAGCGTTGGCCCGAATGGGCGCACGGTGGACCTCGTCGCATCCCCGTCACCTCGGCCTGAGCCGCTGACGGCGCGCAGCGCACCGCATAGATTCGCTACATGACCACGGCCACCACCATCTATCTCGTGCGCCACGGTGTCACCAGCACCACCGGCAAGATTCTTCCGGGCCGCGCACCGGGGCTTCACCTCTCGAGCACCGGCCAAGGCCAAGCGAGCACCGTGGCTGAGCGCCTGTCCACGCTGCGTCGCGCACCCAACGCCGTCTTTGCTTCCCCCCTCGAGCGCACGCGTGAAACCGCGGCGCCGATTTCGGCGGCACTGGGCGTCAAAACGCGGATCGACAAGGGGCTCTGGGAGTGTGACTTTGGTGATTGGACGGGCAAGAGCCTGGCCACCTTGCGTCGTCATAAGGACTGGGGAATGGTGCAACACCGCCCGAGTGCCTTTCGTTTCCCGAACGGTGAGTCATTCCTCGAGATGCAGCAACGAATCTGGTCGAGCATCGAACGGTTGGCGGCAGCCCACCCGGGTCAGTCCCTGGTGCTCGTCAGTCACGCGGACCCCATCAAGGCGGCCGTGACGTTTGCGCAAGGCGTTCCTCTAGATCTCTTTCAGCGCACCGTCATCTCACCGTGCTCAGTGTCCGTGCTGCAGTTCCACGACCGCACCCCTGTTGTTCTCACCATCAACTCCACCGCCAACCTCCAGGAGCTTGCCCCCGCATGAACTACGAATTTCTGAACCCCGACAAAATCATGGTGGGTGCCCGCGGCATCCCCGGTCAGCGTCTCTTTTTGCTGCAGGTGCGCCAAGGTCCGCGCCTCGTCGTCATCAAGATGGAAAAGCAGCAGCTCGGGGCCATCAGCGAATGGGTCACCGCGGCGATGGAAACCTGGGGTCGACCGGGGCACCTCCCCGATGAGCTCGCCCTCGAGCCGGAATACGAGCCGGACTTCGCGTGCGGTGACATCACCTTGGCCCTTGATGATGAGGCGGGCCGCCTCCTCATAGAACTCGAATCGATGGACGAGGAACACCAGGCCACCATTTCCATCTCTCGCGAGTGGGCCTGCGCGCTGGCAATCGAGGTCGCCCGCCTTATTGCGGCTGGGCGCCCCGACTGCCCACTCTGCGGTCACCCGCTGGAGCCGGGCGAGCACGCCTGTCCCCGCACGAACGGCAATCGTCCTCCGGCACGATGAATCACCGCGACGTCGAAGAGGTGCTGCGCCACGGCGCCGTCACCATCGAGGGTCGCATTGTCGCGAGTTCGAATAACGCGCTGTACGGCACCTTCGAATTGGACGGCGTCACGCTCGCGGGCTGCATCAAGGCCGAAGCCGGCGAACGGCCGCTGTGGGATTTCCCCGACGGACTGTGGCGCCGAGAAATTGCCGCATATGTACTGGACCAACACCTCGGCCAGCGTCACGTCCCGCCCACCGTCGTGCGCGATGACTTCGAGTTCGGGGTGGCGTCGGTGCAGATGTGGGTCAACGACAACGGCGAAGACCACTACTTCACCCTTCGCGACAGTGGGCAGCACGATCTGTGGCTACGCAGCGTCGCTGTCTTTGATGCCGTAATGAACAACGCCGACCGAAAGGCCGGCCACATCATCTACGACAACCATGACTGTTGGGCGATTGACAATGGACTCAGCTTTCACGTGGAGGACAAGCTGCGCACCGTGATCTGGGACTGGGCCGGCGACCTTTTCGACGATGGCGCCCGCGAGATGTTGCAGTCGGCCGCCGTGATTGCCGACGGCGTCCTTAACGAGTGGATTTCCCTCGAGGAAATCGACGCGCTGCGTGAGCGCGCGGCCCGTCTGATGGCGGCCGGCGAGTTCCCCTTTCCCGACGAGGACGGGGATTACCCGCCCTACCCCTGGCCCTTGATTTAGAGGGAAAACGGCGCGTGCCGTCATTGGTAGCCTGAGGTGATGACGTCTGTTGCCGCGTACGGCCGGCCGGAACTTCCCGCCACTACCCCTCGTCCGATTCGCATCGGCTCCGAGCACGAACTACGTAGCGCCCTGGGTGGCCTGTCGGGCGTTGACGCCGTCGGACTGGAAGCGCGTGCCGCCAAGCTGGGAACCCGCTCGTTAAAGCAGGACACCAAAAAGGCCGCCATTGACCTGGCGATCACCATGGTGGACCTCACCACCCTCGAGGGCGCGGACACCGCAGGGAAAGTTCACGCACTGTGTACCAAGGCCATGCGACCCGATGCCAGCGACCTCAGCGTGCCACCCGTGGCGGCGGTGTGTGTCTACCCCGACCTCGTCCAGGTTGCCGTTCGTGCGTTAGGAAACAGTGGCGTCAACATCGCCTCCGTGGCGACCGCTTTCCCGTCAGGTCGCGCGTCGCTCGCCATCAAGTTGGCGGACGTTCATGAGGCCGTGGCCGCCGGCGCGACGGAAATCGACATGGTGATTGATCGCGGCGCCTTCCTCTCCGGCAATATCGGCAAGGTCTTCGACGAGATCGTCGCCGTCAAGGAAGCCTGTGGCGCGGCCCACTTGAAGGTGATCTTGGAGACGGGCGAACTGGTCACCTACGACAATGTTCGCCGAGCCAGCTGGATCGCGATGCTCGCGGGCGCCGACTTCATCAAAACGTCGACGGGCAAGGTGGGCGTGAACGCCACCATTCCCGTCACCCTCCTGATGCTCGAAGCCGTGCGTGACTTTGCCCTCGAGATGGGCAACGTGGTGGGCGTGAAGGCCGCGGGGGGAATTCGCACCACGAAGGATGCTCTCAAGTACCTCGTGGTCGTCAACGAAACCGCGGGGTCTCGCTGGTTGTCGCCGGACTACTTCCGCTTCGGCGCGTCATCTCTTCTCAATGACTTACTCATGCAGCGCACCAAGCAGGCCACCGGCTCGTACGTGCGTGCCGACCGATTTAGTGGAGATTAACGATGAGCGACCACACTCCCCTGTCCTCACTGAACTCACTGCAGTACGCACCGGCTCCCGAGTCGCGTGCCGTCGTCACCTTGCAGAGCGCCTACGGGCACTTCATCAACGGTGACTTCACCAACCCCGCGTCATCCGAACAATTCGCCACCCTCAACCCGGCCACCGGCGAACAACTCGCCACGGTGGCTCAGGGATCTGACGCCGACGTGGACGCGGCCGTCGCGGCCGCCCGCAAGGCCTACGAGAAGGTCTGGTCCAAGTTGCCCGGATCTGAACGTGCGAAGTACCTCTTTCGCATCGCGCGACTCATCCAAGAGCGTTCTCGAGAACTAGCCGTTCTCGAGACGTTGGATAACGGTAAGCCCATCCGCGAAACACGTGACATCGACGTGCCCATGGCCGCCGCATGGTTCTTCTATTACGCCGGGTGGGCCGACAAGCTCGATTACGCCGGTTTCGGCCCGCAGCCCGCGGCCCTCGGAGTCGCCGGACAAGTCATCCCCTGGAACTTCCCTCTCCTCATGGCCGCGTGGAAGATCGCACCGGCCCTCGCGGCGGGCAATACGGTCGTCCTAAAGCCCGCCGAAACGACGCCACTGTCAGCCCTCTTGCTCGCTGACATCATTCGCCAAGCCGGCGTCCCCGACGGCGTAGTCAACATCGTGACCGGTGACGGTCGCACCGGTGCCGCGCTCGTCAATCACCCCGGCATCAACAAGGTGGCATTCACGGGCTCGACTGAAGTGGGTCGCATCATCCAATCCGCGGTGGCGGGCTCGGGCAAAAAACTCACGCTCGAACTCGGCGGCAAGGGTGCCAACATCGTGTTCGCGGACGCGCCACTTGACGAAACCATCGAAGGCATCATCGACGGCATCTTCTTTAACCAAGGCCACGTGTGCTGCGCCGGCTCGCGCCTCTTGGTGCAAGAGTCGATTCACGATGACGTGATCGAGCGGCTGCTTCGTCGCGTGGAGCAACTTCGCGTGGGTGACCCCCTGGACAAGAACACGGACGTGGGTGCCATCAACTCCGCTGCGCAGTTAGCCAAGATCACTGAACTGTCAGACGCCGGGGTTCTCGAAGGCGCCACTCGCTTTACCTCGTCCTGCGCGCTGCCGTCGACGGGTTTCTTCTTTGCGCCCACCGTTTTTACGGGCGTCGAGCAAACCCATCGCATCGCTCGCGAAGAAATTTTTGGCCCCGTGCTGTCAGTCCTGACTTTCCGCACGCCGGAAGAAGCGGTGGCCAAGGCCAACAACACCACCTTTGGTCTCGCAGCGGGCATCTGGTCCGAAAAGGGCAGCCGCACTTTGTGGATGGCCGAGCGACTTCGCGCCGGAGTCATTTGGGCCAACACCTACAACAAGTTTGATCCCACGAGCCCCTTTGGTGGCGTGCGGGAATCAGGTTTCGGCCGCGAAGGCGGCCGTCACGGACTGGAGTCGTACCTCAATGTCTGATCGTGTCAGCGTGACGAAGACGTACAAGATGTACGTGAACGGGGCCTTTCCTCGCTCCGAATCCGGTCGTACCTTCGTGCTCAACGATGTCGAGGGTAACTTTCTCGCCAACGTGGCTCACGGTTCTCGCAAGGACATCCGCGATGCCGTCGTGGCCGCTCGCGGCGCCACCAGCAAGTGGAAGTCCGCCACGGCGTACAACCGCGGACAGGTGCTGTATCGCTTTGCCGAAATTCTCGAGTCGCGCCATGACGAATTTGTCAACTTGTTGCAGCTCACCGACGGAGTCTCCGCCAAGAAGGCCGCGAACGACGTCGCCAAGGCAATTGATTTGACCGTCTGGTACGCCGGGTGGACCGACAAGATTGCCCAGGTTTTCGGTGGCACTAATCCCGTCGCCGGCCCCTACTTCAACTTCTCCATTCCCGCCCCCTGTGGCGTGGTGGGCATAATCACCCCCGCCGTGAACTCTTTGTCAGGTTTCGTGGCCACCGTATTGCCGGCTCTGGCGTCCGGCAATACCGTCGTCGTGGTCCCGGGCTCTCACGCCGCCATTCCCGTGGCCGTGACCTTGGGCGAAGTGGCGGCCACCAGCGATGTGCCCGCGGGCGTCATCAATATCGTCACCGGGACCGTGAGTGAATTGGCCCCCATCTTGGCCTCGCACGAAGACATCGATGGCCTCGACCTCGCGGGCGCCGGTGAGAATCGCCCCGAACTCGGTCGTCTCGCGAGTGCGACCATTACCCGCGTCGTGGACAGCGATCTTCGCGATCTCCATGACCTCAAGCGCCTGCGCGCTTTCATCGACACCGTCACGGTGTGGCACACCATCGGCCAATAGGAGATATCACCATGGACCTACGTCACGACCCCTACGCCCTCGCGCACACCGCCGCCGCGCAGCTGACCGCCCGTGCGGGTGTCGACAAGTTCGACATCGCCATCGTGCTCGGCTCTGGCTGGCAACAGGCCGCCGAAACCCTGGCTCCCATAGCCTGCGAGATTCCCACCAGCGACCTGCCCGGCTTCCACGCGCCGTCGGTGCAGGGTCACAAGGGCCGCATTATGTCCATCGAATTCGCCGGCAAGCGCATTGCTTTGGTGGCCGGTCGCGTTCACCTCTACGAGGGACACCCCACCGCGGATGTCGTTCACCCGGTGCGCACCGTGATTGCGGCGGGTGCCGAGACCGTCATTTTGACCAATGCGGCCGGTGGCATTGACCCGAACCGCGGACCGGGCACCATGATGCTGATCAGCGACCACATCAACCTCACCGCGACCAGCCCCATGGAAGGTGCCTCACCGCCGGAAGGCTACGGATCGCGTTTTGTCGACCTCTCCGACGTGTACAGCCGAGAGACTCGCGCTGCCATCCGAGAGGTGCGCCCCGACCTCACCGAGGGCGTCTACGTGGGTTTCCGTGGACCCCACTACGAAACGCCGGCCGAGATCAAGATGGCTAAGGCCATGGGCGGCGACCTCGTCGGTATGTCGACGGTGCTTGAGGCCATTGCCGCGCGGCACCTCGGTGCTCGCGTCATCGGGTTCTCGCTCGTGACGAACCTGGCGGCCGGCGTGTCGCCGACGCCGCTGAACCACCTCGAAGTGCTGGAAGCCGGTCAGAAAGCGGCGGCGGGCATGGCTGACCTCTTCCGCGACATCTTGCCGTGTCTCTAGACGAGTTACAGCACGCGGCTCGCCTCTGGGCCAACCTCGATCACGACCCGACGACGCGCACGCAACTAGTCGGCGCTCTCGACGACGAGGCTCAACTCGCTCACATGATGGGCAGCCCGCTCACCTTTGGGACGGCCGGACTACGTGGCCCCGTCATGGCGGGACCCAGTGGGATGAACCGACGCACGGTGCGGCGCGCCACTCAAGGAGTCGTGGCCTGGCTGGCCACCCTCGACGAGAGCACTCGTGCCGGTGGCGTGGTCGTCGGCTGCGACGCGCGACACGGATCTCGGGACTTTTACGACGAGGTCATTCGAGTCCTCGCGCACCACAACATCGAGATAGTGGCGCTGCCTCCCCGGTTGCCCACTCCCCTCGTTCCCTTCACGGTTCGCCACTTCGGCGCCGCCGCGGGCATCATGATCACCGCGAGTCATAATCCCGCTCCAGACAACGGCTACAAGCTCTACGTCACCGATGGCGCCCAGGTGAACTCCCCCGTGGACTCGTTCATCGAAAAGGTCATGAACTCAGCGGCCGAACTCGGGGATCTTCCCGAGGTGGAGATTGACGACACCCGAGGTCGCCTCGCACAGATGCTCTACGTCGAGCACCAGATATCGCGCTGGCGACTGCCCAAACGGTCCCCATTGCGCATCGTCTACACCCCCGTCTGTGGCGTCGGGGGCCAGACGGCAACCGAGACACTGACGGGCGTGGGCTTTCCGGTGATTCACTGCGTAACGTCGCAAATGGTTCCCGACCCAAACTTTGGTGGCCTGCCATTTCCGAATCCCGAAGAGGCCGGCGTGTTAGATGCCGCCGTGGCGTTGGCGAGCGACATTAAGGCGGACATCGTGATCGCCAATGACCCTGACGCCGACCGCTTGGCGGTCGCTCTCGTCGACAATGGCTCGTGGCGCATTTTGAGTGGTGACGAGATTGGCTGGTTGCTGGCGTCGGCAATACTGCCGCAGTGCGGCCCAGGCGATGTTGTCGCCACTTCCATTGTGTCCTCGGAACTTCTGCTGCGCATGGCTGCCGCGGCGGGCGTGACCGCACGACAAACCTTGACGGGTTTCAAGTGGATTGCTCGCGGGGCGACTGACAACGAGCGTTTGGCCTTCGGTTACGAAGAGGCCCTGGGCTACGCAGTGGATCCCACGGTGGCCGACAAAGACGGAATTTCGGCCGCCCTGGCCATCTGTTCGTATGCCGATCAGTTGCGCTGTGAGGGCCGCTCGCTCATCGATGTCCTGGCCAACCTTCGCCGCGACTTTGGCGATGTCGCCCTCACGCAGGTCTCTCTGCGGGCGAACGACGCCGCCGACCTCCACCGTTGGCGCCAGCGCCTCGCCGACCTCATTGTTTCCCCGCCCACGACTTGGGGCGACTGTCTCATCAGTGAGGTCAGTGACTTAAACGAGGGCTATCAGGGCCTGGCTCCTACCACGGGTGTCATGTTGCGTTTCGGCGACATCGGTCGCGTGACAATTCGCCCCTCGGGAACGGAGCCCAAGATGAAGGCCTATATCGAAATTGTTCGCCAGAGTGCGTCAGATGACACTTTGGAGCGCGTGGCCACGGCCACCCGCGAGTGGTTCGTCTAAGCCGTTAACTCGGCTCGCAGCGCCTGATAGCCCGGCTTGATGACCTTGTTGATCAACTCCAGTCGCTGATCGAAGGGGAAGAAGGCGCTCTTCATCGAATTGATGGTGACCCATTGCATTTCGTCCACTCCCCAGCCGAAGGCGGCTTGGCACGACGCGAATTCATCGCTCAGCGTGACGCCGCTCATCAAGCGGTTATCGGTATTCAAGGTCACGCGGAAGCCCAACTGACGCAGCAACTCAATCGGGTGCTCCTTGAAACTCGCCACGGCTCCCGTGTGAACGTTGCTCGTCGGACACAGCTCCAGGGGGACTCGTCGGTCTCGCACGAAGCTGGCTAAGCGTCCTAGCTGCCATTCACCATCAACCAGCTGAATGTCGTCCACGATGCGCACGCCGTGGCCAAGACGCTCCGCTCCGCAGTGTTGCAGGGCTTCCCAAATAGACGGCAGGCCGAAGGCCTCGCCGGCGTGAATAGTGATGTGGAAGTTTTCCTGACGAACGAATTCAAAGGCGTCGAGGTGCAGGGTCGGCGGGAATCCCTTCTCGGGTCCCGCCACGTCAAAGCCGACCACACCGTTGTCGCGATGGCGAACCGCCAACTCGGCAATCTGCAACGAATGGGCAGCTTGTCGCATGGCACAAAGCAGTGCACGCACCACGATGATGTGACCTTCAGCCGCTGCTTCGCGCACGCCGGCCGCGAAGCCGTCCATCACGGCCTCCACAATTTCATCGAGGCTGAGGCCCTTCTCGATGTGCAGCTCGGGGGCGAAGCGCACTTCGGCGTACACGACACCGTCACGAGCGAGATCGAGAGCGCACTCGGCAGCGACACGATGGAGAGCCGCGGGCGTCTGCATCACACCGATGGTGTGCTCAAACACCGAGATGTAGCGCACCAGGTCGGTGGCACCGTCATCTTGAACGAACCACTTGGTCAGTTCCGTCAAGTCCGTGCTGGGCAACTTGTCGTAACCGGTCTCCGCCGCCAGTTCAATGACGGTCAGTGGTCGCACGCCACCATCAAGGTGGTCATGCAGGAGAACCTTGGGAGCGCGGCGAATGTGGTCAGCGGAGAGAAGGGTCGTCATCTCTCTAGCGTAGGACTAAACGATGCGATCAATGATGAGGGGACGCGTCGCGCGCACCTCGCCATCGAGTTCAATCGCCGTTTCGAGGGCGGCTTTTCCAAATTGGAGGTGCGCGTCGTCATCGGCGTGCAGCTCGAACAGTGGTTGACCTGCCGAAATGTGGTCCCCTTCGCGAACGAGCACCTTGAGTCCCGCAGCATCACTCACCGGGTCTTCCTTGCGGGCGCGGCCCGCGCCTAAACGCCAGGCAGAAATGCCAATCGAGAGAGAGTCCAGCGACGTAATGACACCGCCACGCTCCGCCGTGACGGTCTCAATAAGGGGTGCGACTCGCAAAGTGGCATCAGGGTCGCCACCTTGGGCGGACACCATCTGGCACCAGACGTCATACGCCGAGCCGTCGTCCAACTTCTTTTCGACATCGACATCAAGTCCCGCGAGCGCCACCATCTCGCGAGCCAGCGCGAGAGTTTCTTCACGAATATCCGCGGGTCCACCGCCACGCAGAACGTCAATGGATTCGAGGACTTCAAGACCATTGCCCACTGCAATTCCGAGGGGGACGTCCATGTTGGTTAGTAGCGCCGTCGTGCGCACGCCGTTTGCGTTACCCAAGGCCACCATGGTGGCCGCCAATTCTCGAGCCTTGCCTTCGTCACTCATGAAGGCACCGCGACCGGTTTTCACGTCGAGCACCAAACTGGCGGTGCCTTCCGCAATTTTCTTCGACATGATGGAGGAGGAAATCAAGGGAATGGATTCCACCGTCGAGGTCACGTCACGCAGGGCGTAGAGCTTGCGGTCGGCCGGCGCCAATCCGTCGCCCGCGGCGCAAATCACCACACCCACCTCGTCGAGTTGACGACGCATTTCCTCGTTCGATAAACGAGCGCGCCAGCCCGCAATGGCTTCCATCTTGTCCAAGGTGCCACCGGTGTGCCCCAGGCCACGACCCGACAGCTGCGGCACGGCGGCCCCACAGGCGGCCACCAGGGGGCACAGAATGAGAGAAATCTTGTCACCTACGCCACCGGTGGAGTGCTTGTCCACTGTGGGCCGCGACAGACCCGACAGGTCCAGCCTCTCGCCCGACTCAATCATGGCCTTGGTCCACACCGCGAGCTCGTCGGGAACCATTCCCTGGAAGAAAATGGCCATCAGCAGTGACGACATCTGCTCTTCGGCAACCTCGCCCGCCACGTAGGCCTCGAGGATCCAGCGAATCATGTCCGGGCTGAGTTCGCCACCGTCACGCTTTTGCTTAATGACCTCAACGGCCGCAAAGCGGCTCACGCCTCGCTCCGTGCGTCCAGATCGACGGGGCCAAAGGCTCCCGGAATGAGGGCATCGAGAAGAACCGACGACTCGGGGCTGTCGCCGCAAACTTCGAGCTGCGGGCCGCCATGCTCAAACAACAACTGACGGCAACGGCCGCAAGGCGTGAGGTGCTCTCCATCGCCCGCCACCACCATGACGGATGCCAAGCGACCACCGCCCTGGCGAGCCAGGTCGCTCACCAACGAGCACTCGGCACACAAGGTGAGGCCGTAGCTGGCGTTCTCGACATTCTGACCAGTGACTAGTCGGCCGTCCGCGGTTAGGGCCGCGGCACCGACGCGCAACTTGGAATACGGGGCGTATGCGCGAGCGGCCGCTTCGCGGGCCTCGTGACGGAGCATGGTCCACTGATCATTGGAGAGGGGGGTCATATGACCAAATTACACTTGATACATGAGCCAGCCGTCGTCCCGTTTCCCCCTCGTCATCAGCGAGGAGGTGGCTACCGCCCTGGCCGACAAGCGTCCCGTGGTCGCGCTCGAAACCACCATCATTTCCCACGGACTGCCCTTCCCCGTTAATCGAGAAGTCGCCGACCTCTGTGAAGCTGCCGTGAGCGCATCGGGCAGCGTGCCCGCCACCATTGGCATCATCAATGGCGTTATCCACGTCGGCCTCAGTTCCTCTGACATTGATCTCATGGCGGACCCCACGTCCTCGGTTACTAAAGCCTCGACTCGTGACCTCGGAGCCGTTCTCGCCCGTGGCCTGAACGGTGCGACCACCGTGGCGGGCACAATCACGATTGCTCGCCACGTCGGTATCGACGTCATGGCGACAGGTGGTCTCGGGGGCGTGCACCGCGGCGCGTCGGAATCCTTCGATGAGTCTCACGATTTGGTCGCCCTCTCGCGCACGTCGGTGGTGGTGGTTGCCAGTGGATGTAAGTCCATCTTGGATGTGGGTGCCACTTTGGAGCGACTGGACACCCTGGGTGTCAGCATCGTCGGCTATCAGACCGACTCATTCCCGGGCTTTTATCGTCACTCCACGGAGTTCGCGCTTGACTGGCGCAGCGACTCCACTGCCGAGATTGCTCGCATCTTCAACGCGCACCGCGAAATCTCGAAGACCGCCCTCGTGGTGGCCAATCCCGTCCCTCACGACCGCCAGCTGGATGAAGCCCTCCACGATGCGGCCCTGGCGGAAGGTCTGCGCCGAGTGGCCGCAGGCCATGTCACCGGTAAGGCGGTGACCCCCGTATTGCTCTCGGCGTTTGCCGAATTCACGGCGGGGGTATCGGTAACGGTGAACACTGACCTCGTGGTCAACAACTCCCGTGTTGCCGGCCAGGTAGCGGCGGAGCTCGCGTCGCGATGACCAGACCGCGCGTTGTCGTCGCCGGTCACCTCATGCTGGACATCGTGGTTCGTCCCCGCGGTTCCATCGCCCCGACAAGCGACACTCCTTCCGATGTGGCGCTCACTCGTGGCGGAGCCGGTGCCAATATTGCGCGTGCCATTCAGAAGGTCGGCGCCGAGGTGACCTATCTCGCCAGTGTGGGCGATGACGCCACGAGCACCCTCCTCCTGTCGCAATTCGATGTTCCCGTCACCCTGCACCACTCGTCGTACGCCACGGGGACCTTGGTGGCGTTAGTGGCGGCCGATGGCCAACGGGCCATGTTGACTGATGCCGGCGCCAATCACGATCTGCCCGCGGAATTCCTGATGGGTGAACTGACCCGTCTCGAGCCGCAGTGGTTCCACCTCTCGGGCTACGTACTGCTCAATGATTCCACCCGCGAGGCGGGCCGACGAGCTCTCGATGCCGCTCGACAGCGAGGAATTCGCACCTCAACCGACGCCTGTTCGGTCGGGCCGATCGCGACCCTCGGTACCAAAAAATTCCTGGACGCCATCGGCCACGTGGACCTTTTTTGTTGCAACGAGCAAGAGGCAGAGCTTCTGGGTGACAGGCTTCATGATGTGGCCGACGAACGTCTCATCACTATGGGCGCTCGTGGCGCTCAAGTGCATCGAGGTTCCGAATCGTGGGATAGCCCCGCACTTCCCGTACACGTGGTTGACACCACCGGTGCAGGCGACGCAGCAACCGGAACCTATATCGCGATGCGACTACAGAACGAATCAGTGACCACTTCGCTCGCGGCGGCCATGACCGCCGCGAGCGAAGTGATTTCTCGCCTCGGTGCTAATTAATTAATGACGGCTGAAGGGGACGCCATCGGCAGCTGGTGGCCGAATGCGACCCACGAGTCCCGCCACGACGGCGATGGTGATGACGTAGGGCAAAGCCGAGATGAATTGCTGCGGAATGATGAGCTGCTGCAGATATAGACCAAGGTTCGCCGAAATCGCAATGGTAAATCCGAAGAGGAGCGAAGCCGCCATCGCACCGTAAGGGCGCCAACGTCCGAAGATCATGATGGCGAGGGCGATGTAGCCATAACCATTGGTCATGCCGAACTCAAATCCTGTCCCGGTGCCGAGAGTGAAAGCAGCGCCACCAATTCCCGCCACGAAACCACCCAGAATGACTGCGCCGTAGCGCATGCGGATGACATTGATGCCGACCGTCTCTGACGCGAGGGGCTTTTCACCCACGGAACGAACTCGCAAACCCCAACGAGTACGAAACAGCGCCACATTCGCCGCAATGATTGCCAGAATCGCCACGTAGAGCAAGACATTCTGGTCGAATAGCGCTGGTCCGATGACGGGAATGTGAGAGAAGAAGGGAACCGGCCACACCGGGAGCGAGATCGCTTGGTTCAACTGCGGGCTGGTGTTCAACACGCCCGAGGACAGGTAGTCAGTCATCGATGTGCAAAAGGCCACAATGACCACACCCACAATGACCTGGTCGGCGCGGTACCGAAGTGCCATCACCGCCAACACCCAACCAAAGAGGCCACCGGCAAGACCCGCAATCAAGACGGCGAATGTCTTGGAGACACCGGTGCCGTTGAAGGCGCTCGCGAACATCACACCAAAGAGCGCGCCCATCATGAACTGACCCTCAATGGCGATATTGACGACGCCGGCTCGCTCGCACAAGGTGCCTGACAATGAGCCAAAAATCAGTGCGGTGGACGCCATGATGGCCGACGCGATGAGATTGCCCATCTGCAGGTTCAGCCCGGACACGTTGGAACCACGCGTTACCCAGATGAGAAATCCCAGGAGGAAGACCAGAAGCCCGACGTAGAGGGAGAAGGAGGCGCCTCGGTCCCAGCGACGCCAGGCCAAAACGCCGCCCAGGAGGAATGTTCCCAGTCCGATCGCCCAACCAGTCCATTGATTATTAAACGTGAGAGGGGCCAATTGTCCATCGACGTTGGCACCCGTCCACAAGCCAATGGGCCACGCGATGAAATAAAGGCCGAGCAGTCCCGCCGCAATACGAGCAGCTCGGGGAACTCGCCCTACGAACGAAGGACGGCGCGATGCCGGAGCGAACGACACGAGTGATACCACGATGCCGATGAGAAGGAAGACGACGCGCCACACGCTGCTCAACGCGGGCAAGACCGTGGCCGAGTTGGCCCCAAACTGAATGGTGGTACCCAAAGAAGAGTCGGGACTTCCGAACCAGGCGAATTCGCCGATTCCCATCAGCATCAAGGTGATGCCGTACGCCAAGGAACGTTGGCGAGATACCTCACGAAGATTGTCCAGCGTGACAATTTCTGGCGTTCGAACGGCGCTCACTTGGCACCTCCTGTGATTGCGAACTTGCCCGTGTCTCGAAGGCGGAAGAGCTCAATGACCACGGCGGGGGTCGCTACGCAGAACACCACCACCGCTTGGATAACGAGGGCCAACGAGAAGGCGATGTTGGTGGAGGCTTGCATGATGTGTCCTCCGCTGTACATGAAACCAAAGAAGAGTGCGCCGAAGAACACGCCCCACGGCTTATTGCGTCCGAGCAACGCCACCGTGATGGCGTCAAAACCGTACGTGCCACCAAAGGTCGGGTCCATGTAGTGAGTCACACCGGCAACCTGCAGCATGCCCGCGAGACCCAGGAAAGAACCAGCCAGCGACAAGGTGATGATGGTCGCGCGCTTGACATTGATTCCCGCGGTGCGAGCCGCTTCAGAATTCTGGCCGACCATTAATAATTCGAAACCGGTCTTCGATCGGTTGAAGAACCACTGCACGGCGACGACCGCCAAGACGGCGATGACGAAGCCGAAGTTCAGTGCCAAGGTGGGCGACAAGTGATCCAAGAACTGCGGCAACTGACCGTTGGGCAAGATGCTCTTGGATTGACCATCGTGGATGAGCCCCAACGCGAAGAGCGGCTGAATGAGCAAATAGCCCATAACGAGCTTCATGATGTAGTTCGTCATCATGGTGACGATGACTTCGTGTGCACCCGTGTAGGCCTTGAGGAGGCCGGCAAAACCCGCCAACAGGCCGCCAACAATGACGGCCACCAGAATCTCGAAGGCGACCTGTACCACCGGCGTGAAGTGAAAGGTGAAGCCCGCCCACGTTGCTGCAAGTCCACCCGCCAAGATTTGGCCCTGGCCACCGATGTCGAATAGACCGCTACGAAAACCGATTGCCAAGCCCAGACCGGCCACGATGAGCGGGGTGGCGTAGGTCAAAGAACTCGCGATAGGCGTCAAGAACTGAGCGACGTTGGCCTTGTTGGGATTCTGAAACATCTGGTGGGTGTCGTGGAAGTTCACGAGGGCACCCTGGAAAAGTTGGCTGTACGCGTTTGCCACCGTGTCCCAGGTGAGCCCCACCGTGTAGCCCGGGTGGGAGAAAAAGTGGCTCCACGACGAAGTGACGTCGGGAGTCGTGAAGGAAATCAAGATCCCACCGGCCACTAGTCCGATGAAGAACGCCAAAATCAACACCATGAACATGTTGGCTTCGCGCAACCTCACCGCGACCGAGAGAACTCGCGACGAGTGAGGAGCCTGTGGAGAGGCAGTGTCAATGGTCACTGAAGAGCTCCCTTGTCAATGTGCGCTCCCGCCATCAGGAGGCCAATGTCTTCACGAGAAGTAGTCGGCGGCACGATCCCCTGGATTGCTCCGTCGTACATCACGGCGATGCGGTCGCCCAAGGCCAGGACTTCATCAAGTTCACTCGACACGATGATGACGGCCACGCCCGCATCTCGGTTAGCGATGATCTGGCGGTGCATGTATTCAATCGAACCCACATCGAGGCCACGGGTTGGCTGTGCACAAATCAGCACTTTGAGATCACGAGACAGCTCTCGCGCCATGACCACCTTCTGCTGGTTGCCGCCGGACAGGGTTCCTGTCGGAACACTTTCCGACTGAGCACGAATATCAAAATCCTCGAGTAAACGCTGGCCATTTTCGCGAATGGCCTTCAACTTCCGACCCCAGAAGGACTTGTAGCGCGGGTCATCGAGTTGGTCGAGAACCAGGTTGTCGGCAATCGACATGCTGAGTACGAGGCCATGCTTCTGGCGGTCTTCAGGCACATGGCCAACACCCGCCTCGAGGAACTGGGGAACCGAATGACCAGCGAGTTCATTGCCGAGTAAGGAGATCTGCCCCGCCGTCACAGCGCGCAAACCGGTCAAAGCTTCGACGAGTTCAGTTTGTCCGTTGCCTTGGACGCCCGCAATCGCGAGAACCTCTCCGGCGCGCACGTCTAGTGACACACCCTTCACGGCGGTCAAACCTCGGTCATCTTCGACGTGTAGATCCGACACCGACAACACGACGTCACCCGGGGTCGCGGGCTTCTTATCGACGGTCAAGTGCACATCGCGACCGACCATCATGGAAGCAAGTCCAGTTTCGCTGGTCTCGGCCGGAGTGGTGTGGCCCACCACTTCGCCCAGGCGCATCACCGTGATCTTGTCGGCGATCGCCAAGACTTCTTTCAACTTGTGCGTGATGAAAATGATCGACTTTCCGCTCGCCTTCAGCGATCGCAGCACCACGATGAGCGCGTCGGCTTCTTGGGGAGTCAGTACGGCCGTGGGCTCGTCCAGGATGAGAATCTGCGCGTCGTGGCTGAGCGCCTTGAGAATCTCGACGCGTTGCTGCGTACCGATGGGAAGATCCTCGATCGTGTCGTCGGGGTTCACATCGAAACCGTACGTTGCAGATAATTCAAGGAGCTTGGCCACCGAAGCGCGGTAGTCGACAAAGGGCCAGGGCTTCACGGGCTCCGAACCCAAGATGACGTTTTCGACCACTGAGAAAACGGGAATCAGCATGAAGTGTTGGTGCACCATCCCGATGCCGCGCGCGACCGCGTCCTTGGGGTCGTCGATGACGATGGGCACATCATCAATGAGGATTTCGCCCGCATCGGGAAGGTGAAGTCCATAAAGGACATTCATCAGCGTGGACTTTCCGGCTCCATTTTCACCGAGCAAACAATGAATTTCACCGGGCTCGACCACGAGGTTGATATTGCGGTTCGCCACGAGTGATCCGAAAGTCTTGGTGATACCCCGTAGTTCAAGCTTCACGATTCGTCATCCTAGTGCCCCCCTGTACCAACAACGAAAGAAGCCGGGTCCACGAGGGACCCGGCTTCTTTCTGCAAATCGCAGTCAGTAATTAGCTACCGACAGTGACGTGGATCGCACCACTCTCAATCTTCGAAGCGATGGTCTTCAAGGCGCTGATGACCTTGGAAGGAACCTGCTTCGCGACGGAGCTCGAGGTGTTGATGATGAAGGCGGCGCCGCCGTTCTTCAAGGTACCGACGTAGTTGCCACCGGCAAACTTGCCAGTCGCCTGAGCGACCACCGCGGCGGTCACGGAAGCCGCGACACCCTTGGTGACCGAGGAGATGAACAGGTTGCAGTCCGACGCGTCGCTCACGCAACCGTCAGTGTCAACCCACTCCACGTTCGCCTTGAGGCTGTGCGAGTTGTTCCAAGTCTTCACGGCCGACGTCGTGCCGAGGCCATCCGAACCGGCAACCGGGAAGATGGTGGTGGCACCCTGCGACAGGTAGGTGTTGGTCAACGTGGCCGATTGCTGCTGGTCGTTGAAGCTTCCAATGAAGTCACCCGACTGAGTGTGCTCGTTCCAGCCCAAGACCGTCACGTTGTGAGCCGGCTTAGCGGTGCTGTTGTAGTACTGCACACCGTCGTAGAAACCGTCCATGTAGTAGGTCACGGAGCTGAACTGCATACCACCGTAGGTCGCAACCTTCGGAGCTGACGGGTTCGCGCTAGCGGCCCACGCAGCAGCCTCGTAACCACCGAGGAACGCGTCCTGCTGGGTCGAGTAGGTCAAACCAAGGAAGTTCGACAACGGCGAGGTGCCACCGGGGCACGCCGTGTAGTTGCCGTTGCAGTCCATCGGGTTCGCGTCAGCGTTGTCCACCTGAGCGAAGTGAACGCTGGGGTGCGCCACAGCGGCACTCCACGTCGCGTCGCTCATCAGGAAGCCCACGGTGATGATGATCGAGCAGTGCCCGCTGATGAAGGTCGCGATGTTCGTGTCGTAGTCAGCCGAAGAGCTGGACGACAGGTACGTCGTGGTGATCTTGCTGCTCAGCTTCTTTGCGGCCAAGAGACCGGCGTAGGCCGAAGCATTGAACGACTTGTCGTTGATGCCACCGGTGTCAGTGACTTCGCAAGCCTTGGTCGTTGCGTAAGTGGTGTGGGCTGCAACCTTGGTCGTAGCACCCGCGGACACGGTGAAAGCTGACGCAACCAAAGCGGCTGCACCGGCGAACGCCGCAACACGCGTCATCCCCTTCTTCTGAAACTGCATTCCATTTCCTCCTAGTGGAAAGCTGGACACGCGTCGAAGCCCGACAAGATCTCGATCACGTTGTCCTGGAGCGAGGGTCGCTCCGTCGCTCAACATAGTGGAAAAACTCGCGGGCAATTTGCTTTGGCGCCCCCGAATCGTCACAATTTTTTTCCCTGAGAAATCTGCCCATATTTGGCCTGATGGCGGGGGTGCAGAGGAACGAAAAACGGGCGGGGCCGTCGGCCCCGCCCGTCACTTCGAGACTGAAAATTAACGGCTCTTGAGCTTTTCAATCAGGGCCGGCAGGACCTTGTGGACGTCGCCCACAATGCCGAGGTCGGCGATCTGGAAAATCGGCGCCTCGGGGTCCTTGTTGATGGCCACAATGTTCTTGGAGCCCTTCATGCCGACCATGTGCTGGGTCGCACCGGAAATTCCGCAAGCGATGTACACCGTGGGCTTCACGGTCTTACCCGTCTGGCCCACCTGGAAGGAGTAGGGCACCCAACCGGCGTCGACGATGGCACGGCTCGCACCGGCGGCACCGTTAAGCAACTTCGCGGCGTCAGCGACCAGGCTGTACGCGCTGGCCTCGCCAAGTCCACGACCACCCGAGACGACGACGGCGGCCTCTTCGAGCTTGGGGCCTTCCTGCTCTTCGACGTGCGTGCCCGTGATCTTCGCGCTGTTGGTCGCACCGAGGTCACCGGTGCTGGCGGACTGCACGGCGGCGGGAGCGCCACCGGCGGACTCGGCCACGAAGCTCTTGGCGCGCACCACGACGAGCGCCGGAGCAGCTCCCGTGAACTGCGCCTTGGCAATCTGCGTGCCACCAAAGATGGGGTGCTCGGTGACGATGCCACCGTTGTCGGCAACACCGGTCACGTTCGTGAGCACCGTGCGGTCGAGCTTCGCCGAGAGACGACCGGCGATGTCGCGGCCGTCGTAGCTCGTCGGGATCAAGATGAGGTCAGGAGCACCCTGGCTCGCCACGAGGCTGGCAATGGCGCCGGCGACGGGCGCACCCGCGAGGGCACCACCAAGGTCACCCGCATCAAACAGCGTGGTCGCGCCGTACTCGCCCGCGATGGCGGCGAGTGAGGCAGCCTGACCACCCCAGGTGATGGCGGTGATGGTCGCGCCAAACGTGCGCGCCTGCGTGAGCAGCTCAAGCGAGGTGGTGGTGAACGAACCGTTCGCCGGCTCGGCAACTACCCAGATGGAAGAAATAGCCATGTCGATATCTCCTTACAGAACCTTGATGGACTCGAGGAAGGCGACAATCTTGTCGGCTCCGTCGCCATCGTCTACGTGCTTCTCACCGGCCTGGCGCGCCTCGGCGGCCTCGACGGCGACGATCTTCTGGCCCGCGTTCGCAGCACCGGCGGCGACGCCGAGGTCAGCCGCGGTGGGCTGGTCGACGGGCTTGGACTTCGCGGCCATGATGCCCTTGAATGAGGCGTAACGCGGCTCAACCACACCGGCGGTCACGGACACAACGGCGGGAAGGGGGCAGACGACATCGTCGAAGCCCGCTTCGGTTTGACGCTGGACGGACAACTGCCCGCCCTCCACGCTGACCGACTTCGCGAAGGTGACGGAGGGCAAGCCCAAGATCTCGGCAAGCTGCACGGGCAAGGTGCCGGTGTAACCGTCGGACGACTCCGTGGCGCACAGGACGAGGTCGTACTGGGTGCGACCAATGGCGGCCGCCAGGACCTTGGCGGTGCCAAGAGCGTCCGAACCACGCAGTGAGTCGTCCGAGACGACCACCGCAGAGGCGGCACCCATGGCGAGCGCGTTTCGGATACCGGTCAGGTCGGCAGCTGAACCCATGGACACGACGGTGACTTCGCCACCACCGGCCTTTTCGGTCAACTGCAAGGCCATCTCGACACCGTAAGTGTCAGCCTCGTCAAGAATCAGCTTGCCCGAGCGATTCAGGTTGTAGGAGCCGGAGTCCAGCGACTGGGGGGCAGCGGGGTCCGGAATCTGCTTTACGCATACGACGACGTTCATGGCGTCCACAATAGGGGATACTCGCCGGTAACCGGTCAGTGAACGTCGCGGCGGCAGTTCTGCGCAAGGGCGGGGTCATCACTGATGATGGCGTCGACCCCCAGGGCTAAGAGGCGACGAATGTCCTCGTCGCGGTTCACCGTCCAGGTGTTCACCGCGATGCCGAGCTCGCGCGCCAACGCCGCCGAGTCGGCGGTGACGTCCACAAAGAAGGGGTGCACGGCAGCGAATCCCGCGGCGGCGGCCTGGCGTACGCACTTTGCGACATCGGCGCCCACATCTAAGAGCCAACCCACCGGCAGCGGTGAGGTCATTTCCACCACCTGGACGCAGGTGTCGTAGTGAAAAGAGGAAATGATGACTCGATCACGATGGCCTCCGTCATCGATAACTCGAGCGACGTCGGTCACCAGCGAGCCCGAGGGGTCAAAATCCGGTTCCGAGGGGTCATTTTTGATCTCGACGTTGACGATGAGATCACCACAGGCCGCCAGTGCCACCGCCAAAGTGGGGACGTGATCAGGTAAATCTCGACAATTCACGTCGCGGATGATGCGCCCGTCGGCGACCGTGGGGTTGTGGTGGACCACCAAGGCCCCATCCGCGCAGCGCCGCACATCCAGCTCGATACCATCGGCACCGACTGCGACTGCTTCGGCGAAGGCCGCCACCGTATTTTCGGGAACGCGTTGGTGAAGTCCACGGTGGGCGAAGATCTGAGTCATCTCCCTACTTTGCCCGAGGAGCCCACCTCTCGGGGCGATTTCCTTCCTGTAACTACCATTTTCCCTGGTCAGAGCGTTTTAGAGAAAATTCTCATCTACCCCTTGAAATTCGAGCACCCCCGTCGTAGCCTTGTCATTCCGCTCCCCGAGCACTGACAAAGAGGTTTGTGACATGTCCCTTATCTGGAACCGTACCCACGACTGGAACTCTGACGACTGGCGCACGGCGGCGGCTTGCCGGGACACTGAGCCGGACCTTTTCTTCCCCATTGGCACGACGGGCGTGGCCCTCGACCAGATCGAGAACGCGAAGCGTGTATGCAACGGCTGCGATGCTTCCAAGGAGTGCCTCGAGTTTGCCCTCGCCACCAACCAAGAGTCGGGCGTCTGGGGCGGCACCACGGAAGACGAGCGACGCAAGCTGCGTAAGCACTGGCTCGCGAATCGCCGCGCCAAGCAGATGGCCTAAGCGGTTGGTGCTAACGGCACCGTAATTTCCGCCACCGCTCCCCCGCCCAGTTCGGCCGGGTTGTTTCTCATTTCGATACTGCCTCGCAATTGCGAGCGCACCAAGTCACGCACAATCGACAGCCCCAAACTGCGCGGGATCTCGATGGTGAAGCGGTCGTCAAAGCCCTTGCCGTTGTCGCGAACCACCACGGTGGCCTCAGTGTCGGTGTGAGTGAGACGCAAGGTCACCCAGCGCACGTCACTCACGGAACCGTCGGTGAAGGCGTGCTCCATGGCGTTCGTCAACAATTCCGCCACCACGATGGCGAGGGGTGTGGCGATGTCGGTGGCCAACATGCCGAGCGAACCATCCACAATGACGTCCACGTCAAAGCCGCTCACGTTGGTGTCGTGAACGAGGGCGACAATCTGCGAGACGATCTCGTCAAAGTGCACCACGCCACCCGGCTCGCGACTGAGGACCTCGTGGACCACCGCGATGGAACGAATACGTCTCTCGGCTTCCAGCAAGGCCATGCGCGTGGCTTCCTGCTCGCTACGACGCGACTGCAGTCGTAGCAACGATGAAATCGTCTGCAGATTGTTCTTCACGCGGTGGTGCACTTCGCGAATAGCGGAGTCCTTATTCAGCACCATGCGATTGAGGTAGCGAATGTCCGACACGTCGCGCAGGAGCAGCAGGACGCCGGTCGCCACGTGATGCTGCAACAAGGGAATGCAGTTCACCACGATCGCCAC
>Ga0007866_1000057_pt1 | contig 29037 bp, 32 predicted proteins | sample CryBogCBH18Jul07_FD_71223 | JGI IMG/M metagenome (GOLD analysis project Ga0007866, IMG submission 71223) | Freshwater microbial communities from Crystal Bog, Wisconsin, USA - CBH18Jul07 | ecosystem: Environmental > Aquatic > Freshwater > Lake | place: Crystal Bog, Wisconsin, USA | collected... | reverse complement strand
AGGGTGGGGCGTCTCCGTGGCTCCCAGTGCCTTGCGGCACAAGGGACAGGAGGGATTCTCATTACTCCACTTGCTGAGGCATGCGAGGTGGAAGGAGTGTTTGCAGGAAAGGGTGCAGTGTCCGGTGGAGTCGTCGACCTTCTCGTAGCAGATGGGGCAGTCGTCCATGGTAAAAGGTTTTTGTTGTATACTCGGCGACTTCCGTTTTCAGTCGTAGAGGTCGTCGTACTTGGACGGCGGAATGCGAATGCGAAGACCGTGAGCCGTGTTGGGTGCGACAATCGCATCAGGAGGCGGAGATGCGCAGGCGTGGAAGTAGTGAAGCTGGTCAAGGTCTCCAATCTCCTTCAGTCGGTTCTTGACCCACATGCGGGCAATGGGCAGGACCGAGTGTGGGCTGAAGCACCTGCTCAAGCACACGCCTCCCGACTCTGCGAACAAGATTGCCAGATGTTCGTGGTTCTTGTCGTCGAAGGTAGCCCGTACAAACTCGGGAATGAAGATCATTGCGCGCCGCATTGCGCGCTTGGTGTTGATGAGCGGACCGAAGACCACGCCATCTGCAATGGAGAGGGGACGCTTGATGGTGTCGTAGACGTAGGCGCGGCACATGCCGCAGTCAAGGCAGTTGGGGAGCTCCATGGTAAAAAGTGTTTTTTGTATACCCGTCCGCTTCCGTTTTCGCCGCTCAGAAGCCGCGGCGGTTCTGGAGGTCCAGCTTGCGGAGGTCGTCGGCGTCGTAGCCTGCCCACATCTCGGCTTCGGCGTCGGCGAGCTCCTTCTCTCGGAACGTAAGAAGGCGCTCCCAATGCTCCGTCTGCGCAAAGGTCATGCGGGTCGTCAGCTTCTCCTTGATGTACGCGATGGCTGCACGCGAGTCCTCGAGCGACCTGGTGGGTGTCGGGCACGCGCAGTCCTCGGCATACTCGCCGTTCTCGCTCCTGTCGCACTCGTCGCAGATGGATATGGGCGACATAGGCAGGGGCTCGTAGTGCTCCTCGCACCTGAGAATCAGGTGGCCTTCATCGACGTCGGGCGGCCCGCTGTAGTAGAGCGCCCGTGTGGTGCAGCCCTCAACCCCGCAGGGGTGGGTGAACAGCTCCGCGACCGTAGACGCCACGGAGTTGCGGCGACCCGTGCAGGGGTGCTGTGCCGACAGGACGCAGCGAGGGCATCGCGTCGGGTCCAGGGCGAGACCGACGGAATACTCCTTGCCGCAGTCCACGCAGCCAGGCGGCACCTCGGGACACCAGCCGTCGGCAGGAGCGCGGCGCACACGCGCCATATGGCAGGTGTGGCAGCAGTTGTCGGGGAACACTTGGGACCACGCGCCGCAGTCCTCGCAGTGTGTGACGGGTGGCTCGGCACAGTCTACGCACTTGCCGAGATACATGGGAACCTTGTTGGAGCAGTCGGTCTCGTTGCAGAAGAAGATGTGCTGGTTCATGGTGTTGTAGGTTGCAGTGTAGAAGCCGCGGGTGTTGGAGTGCTCGTGGTTGAAGAGGATGAATGACATTGTAGAAGGGGGGCTCTTACCGATTTCGTGGTATCACCGAATCCGTTTTTAGAATTCGATGGTGAGCCAAGATCTCGGACTTGATGTACCGGGTATCACCTCCCGAGATAAAGAGGTTCATATACTGGTCAATCAAGATACTAAGTGACCGCCTAAGATTGCGACAGCGCAGCTCATACGGACTCGGCATCCGAAACCGCATCAACCGCTGACGCGCCGAGCCATAGGTTGTATGACCGCGCACAAGAAGTTCAGTCGACAGCTGCTGATCCTCCATTTACCTCCGAACTTCGTTTTTATTCGCATCTGTTTACAATGAGCACACCCGGAGTCAACCCTTCCTTAGCCGATTCCCGCCCCCCCACGCCCGAGCCGGCGCCTCTTCTGTGGGGATGGCTGATGATGATTGTCGCGTCGCTTGGAGGTTTCATCGGACTCCTCCTCCACGCCGCCGCCGCGAAGCTCTCGTACGACAAGTATCAGTCCCCCTTCTGGGCGGTCATTGACTTCATCTTCGGTACCGTCTACATCCCCTACTACGCGTTTGTCCTGAACACGCCTACATCCGTACCGGCTATGGGTGGACGTCGTGGTCGCCGGTGATTCGCGAAAAGGTGTACTTCATTTTACTGCCCAAGTCGTGTACAAAGAGGAAGAGCGTGTAGGCAAAGACGAGTCGACCGCCGTAGACCTCAATAAAGTGTTCAAGCCGCCGGTCAACGGGTAATACAGGAACCATGAAGTGAATCCAGTACGTTGTCCAGAACGCGAGGACAACAATAATCGACACCTCCGTCGCAATGTCAATGCATTGCAGCGTAGTTGTCATCTTCCTCCACGTATCGTCGTAGCGAAACGAGATCGCGCGAACGATCGTAGCCACAATCGCTGCCATGATGCCGTACAGTAGCGAGACATAGGCTAAGTTCAGTGTCACATTGAGTACGTGACCTTCTACGCTAGGCATGTGTCCTACGCCAGTGTTCTTCATTACATTTTCACGCAAGAGAAGAGTAGATTCAATGCAGGCTCTCCGTACGTGGGGGAAGCATCTCATCATCGACGCTGCGAATGCTGCACCCCATACGATTCGCAATCCCGCAATCATCCACGATTTCAATGCAGCACTCGTGCGGCGTATTGACATGGTCGCCTACGGACCTGCGCAGATCGTGCGGTTTGGTTCGGGCAACAAGCAGGGGTACACGCTTGTTCAGCTGATTGAGACATCGAACATCTGCGCTCACTTTGTGGAAGAGAACAACTCCATGTATCTGGACGTGTTCTCCTGCAAGGATTTCGAGCCGAATGTGGTGAAGGAGACGGTCGAGGAGTTCTTTGAGGTAAGTAAGATGAAGATGAAGGTGTTGACGCGTCAGGCTCCGGTTGTGCCGCCGACGCCTCAGTGTCTCTGCCTCAATTAGGGAGCCAAGAATTGGGAACAGCGTCCGTCGCGAGCGCGTGTCGTACCGGGACAATTCGCAATCCGTGCCGGCGCAGCCTCGGTGAAGGTAGGAATTCCAGGATACATGTCTTTTCCGTCCGTGAACTTCTCCCACGTGGTCGAAAGAGACGCGACGGTTCCTGCGAACTCATTCGGCTGATGATAGGTGACTGACCCTTGAAGGAGAGCATACCCGATGACGAGAAGAAGTCCAACCCAGATCCACGTCTTCATTTGTCTTACATGAAGTTCTTTTTCACCCACTTGCGATCAGCCTTCATCTTCCGAGACGATTTGGGCGCAGTACGCTTCGTTAACGTGGCGACTGCATTCAACTTACGGAACGTGGACAGTGCGCCGACTTTGTGAACCACCGCACGCAAAACCTTGTGACGCGTCGGTGTTTTCATGGTCGTCTTGTAGCCCATGAGGGTTCCCTTCTTTAATGGACCAATGAGGTTGCGACGGGTCTTCATGTATAGTACGCCGGAAAACTTACGAGGTCGGACCGGGGGGCGGAGGGGGTGCTGGCTGTGACGGGATCTTTGGAGCGGGCGTGACGGGTTTCGGCTTGACGAAGGCTTTGATGAATCCGAACATTTGTTACTCCGTGGGATTCTTTGCGCACGCTTTACAACTCGCACGCGGCGTAAGGTTCGGATGGATGACGAAGAGATAGACAACGAGGAGGAGAAGAATCCACACCCACATTTGTTACTTGCCTAGAATACCGTTTGCGCACTCCGTACATGCGAATCCATCCGTGTAGGCTCGCGCAAGATGAGCGTACCTTCGGTCATAGGACCCACACTGGACACAGCACTCGGTAGGGGCGGCTGGGGTTTCGCTCACGAGTTCTCCATCTCGCTCGACCCGGCGAAAGAGCTGAGTACCTACGCGCACAACCGAACATTGAACACGAGGTCCTGAGCGAACCAGGCGGACAAGCTTGTCGGTATTGGAATTCATGTATGTCTCCGCAGCGATCCAGTTGTTCTCGGGAACCGAGCTGGAAAAGTACACGCAGGTGATATGTGTGCCCCAGTAACACTCTGTACAAAAAGCGGGCGAACAACCCTTACATAGCGCGATCCTATGTTCCTCATGCGTCGTTACGGACTCGTTGTTACAGGATGGACAGACTGACATGGTTTTATAACTTAAATTCGTTTTAAGTAGTAAAGATGCCTACGCTGCGTCAAAAGGTCGACTCCTTCTGCGAGTCTGTGTCTGGCGAGACAGACAAGTTCCGTAATCAGGTTGGGATGCTGAAGCAGGAGCTGAAAAAGGTGAAGGCGGCTCACAAACACCAACTGCATCTCGCCAAAGCCGCCGCCAAAGCCGCCGGCAAGACCGTTAAGGCAAAGCCGACACCGAAAGCCAAGACCTTGAAGGCTCCGAAGGCTCCGAAGAAGGCGAAGGTCAAGCAGGAGGTGACAATGAAGCCGCTTCCCGCTCAGGCTGAGCCGATGATGCCCGCGCCGGTGCCCGCGCCCACGCTCGCACCGGCTGCTCCTCAGGCGGGTGGGCGTCAGCGTCGGTAGAACTTAGAGGAAACTCCCGCGAACAAGTATAAATGGAAACAACTACAGCTGACGTCCCTCCCGTTGTACCTGTGGAGCCGCCCGCTGCGCCCGCCGGAGTCTTTGATGCCATCGATTGGAAGAACCCGGTGCCGGGTGTGATGAAGCTAGCCTCTCACCTTGAATCGCTGCACATGTTCACGGCGACGGAGCGCCTCACACTGTTACAGGGCACTCTCCTCCACGTGATTGGACAGTCCAAGCTGTCCGATTCCGAGAAGGAGGCGGCGGTCGTCTTTGTCAATACCATGCTCCCCCATGTCGTCGAGACGGCAGTGACTACGCTCCGGGCTAGCGCGCAGGTTCATGCGGCTGAGAAGAAGGCGGAGGAAGTCCTTGCAGCTGTTGTCGCCAAGCAGCCGACAATCGTTGTCAAGAATGTCGAAGCTGTACTCGCAGATGCTGCAAAGTTAACGTGGCGGTGCTGGTAGGTTTCGGAAAACGGATTCCATTGGATCACCCAGACTCAAAGTGGGCAAAATGGCATCCATCATTCGTGACTCTCTCGACAAGTACCGGGTCGGCTACACACACAACATCTACTCCATGCTGCTCTGCGAGTTCAACCGACTCGATGTCCAGGCGTGGCAGTTCAACCGTCCTCCGACCATGAATCGCGTTCCCGAGATTCATGAGTGGATGAAGACGTCCGGGCGCATGGACGGCGTTATCAGCCTCGCCTACATTCAGGGCGAAGGGCTTCGTTGCTATGAGGGCAACCACCGCCGCCTCGCTCTTGCCGGTCTCAACCCGGACAGTATGGCGGTTATCTTCGAGGTAATGTGGGATGCGACAAACGACAAGGTGAAGGACGAGTTCAACCGCCTCAACAAGTCCATCGCGGTTCCGCAGATGTACGTGGTTGAGACCAGCCGGGAGGTGCGCGGAAAGATTGAGGAGATTGTGAAGGCGTTCGAGACGATGTGGGAGGACCACGTGTCCAAGAGCAAGAAGGCAAACCGTCCCAACTTCACCCGCGATGGGTTCAAGGATGAAATCTTCCACGCCTACACGGAGTTGGAGGTCCCGATTGCCGAGTTGATCGAGCGCATCCAGCGAGTGAACCAGAAGTACGCAGCCAAGTCGGACGCGGAGAAGGCGAAGCTCAGTCAGGCGATCCGCGAGAAGTGCACCAAGACCGGACTCTGGCTCTTCGCTTGGTCGTCGTCTCTCTCGCTCAATGACCTTCAATGAAGCGGCGTAGTCATTCAATGGGAATTCCCTTCTACGTAGCGTCACTCCTACGCAAACACAAGCACATACAGCGGCGATATGAGACGTTCGAAGCCGATGTACTCTGTATGGACTTCAATTGTTTTTTACATGCGTCCATTCAGGATGAGGATCCGATTGGCAGTGTGATTGCTGAGCTACGATCCTATCTGGCTCGCATGCGAGTGAAGAAGGTGTACATCGCATTCGATGGACTGGTGCCGTATGCGAAGATTGTTCAGCAGCGGTATCGTCGGTTTCGTAGTTCAGAGACGGTTTCGAAGTTCGACCGTCACCAATTGTCGCCCGAGACACCGTATATGCGGAAGCTGGTGAAGGAACTGCGACAGGCTTTCCCGGACGCGGTGATATCAGGAACAGATGAGGATGGCGAAGGGGAACATAAGATTTTTCGATGGCTGCGAAGTCTTGACGCATCACAGCGAACCACTATTGCACTATACGGCTTGGACGCTGATCTCGTGCTCATCGCTCTGGCACAGCGCGCTCTCGGCAACATATTCCTTCTTCGCGACGAGGATGCCTTTTCCGTATCCGCCCTGGCGGGTGTTCTCCCCCTTGGCGTGGATGAGTACGTGAGGATGTGTATTCGCTATTTTGGAAACGACTTTATGCCTGCGATTGCGATGTTCTCACTTCGCGAAGGTGGTCACGAACGTGCACTCAGGACAACTCCCGAACACGCCATCAAAATGGAGACTCGGGTTCTGATTGAGCGAAGGAAACCGCAGGACGCGCACATTGTAGCGGCTGACGGGCATTGTCTGGAATCGCGTGTCGGAATTCTCATGGACGGTGTGATTGATTGGGAACCTGTTTGCAGAGCCTACTGGAAGACGTACGCATGGACAGTCGAGTACTTTACGACGTCCTGTGTTCCGGACTGGTGTTGGGTCTATCCGTACGCCGAAGCCCCACTTCTTCAAACGTTGGCTGACTTCGATCAACCTACGTCCTTCACGTGGGAACATCCGATACCTCCCTTTCATGTTGGGCAACAATTACAATTCATTCTACCGTCTGGGTCGTTGCGGACAGCCCGGCGACGTGTCAAGTTTGTCGATGAACTCTACGATGAAGGGAAGGATGTGCGACATCCCTGGATGAAACGGTACACCTGGGAGTCTGACCCGCTGATTTCGCTTCCGTGGAACCCGGCGTTTCCGCTTACCTCCGTGTCCGAAATCCGGTTGCAGTCATCACCAGACGCGGTCCAGACTGTACGATGATAGGAGGGCGCGGTACAGCCTGGGGATCGGCTTGGAACAACACTGTGTCCTCGGGAATTCCTACTTCAAACTCGTTACTACGAGGTGTCATGTACTCGATCTCGATTTTCTTAATCTCATGTATCTTCTTCATGGCACTCAACCCACTCGCGTCTTGGAATGACCTCCAATGGCGAATGATGTGATTCGTGTACGTGATTCGGAATGAACGCGCATTGTTGAACTTGACGTTCTCGCGAAGACGATCAAGACACGCTTGTACGCTGGTGTAGACAGGCTTACCAATGCGGCGATTCACTGAATTGTGTGCTCGGAACGTGAAGAGCAGGAAGTCTCGCCGCGAGTAGAGCATATTCGGGTACTGTAACCGGTATAATGCCAGCAACTCGGAAAAATGCCCCTGACAGCTCGGACATGTAATGGTATCGCGAAACAGGTCAAGCCATCGAACCATCAACAAACGCTCGGGTTCCGTAGGAGCGTCTGGGTACAATGAAGCAACAGAGTGAAGTGTCATCCATCCAAGTGGACCCCACACAGACGTCATTACAGACTTACAGTGAAATCATTCCAGCGTCCGCTCCGCTTTCAAGGATTAACTTCGCCAGGGGTGCAGGCGCCGCGTCGGATACATTGATTTTCGACTTGCTGAGGAGCTTCCGTACCTGTTGGTCGGGCATGTTACGCAGCGTGTGCTTCAGTTTCTTCTTGCGGTCTTTTTCACCATGGGGAGTCAGAATGTGGAGCATGCCCGGCTTGAAGGGTGGACTCTTCGCGGGGTCACGGACCCCTTTGATGACGCGCGCCGTCTTTCGAAGTGAACTCTTGGGAAACGTCTTGTTCGTTTTTCTCGTACTGTCCACCTTGCTGATTTGAATGGCTGGCATTCCTTACTCAAAACGGATAAACCTTATTTACAGCATGACCGAGGCATTCTAATACTATGGAGTGGGACGCAGTTAACGCGTACTTCGCAAATGGTGTCCGTCGTCTCGTCGATCATCAGGTGGATTCCTTCGAGGACTTCGTGCGTGTCAAGCTCCCTCTCATCGTCCAGTCAACTGCCCCCATCACTGTCTGGCACGAACAGGACGAAGTCACCAAGAAGTACAAGTACGAGTTCCGGCTATCGTTCGAGGACGTCACCTACACCAAGCCGCGTCTACAAGAGGCTACTGGGCGTGTGAAGCCAATGCTGCCGATGGAAGCCCGTGTCCGCAACTTCACCTACGCTGCCCAGATGCACGCAAATGTCCGCTTCGTTGCGCGTACGTACAAGGGGGCTAAGCTCGATACGTTCGACGAGGAGTCGCGCGTCTTTGAGGGCATCTCACTCGGCAAGCTTCCGGTGATGCTGGGTTCGAGTCTCTGTCTCCTCAAGGAGTATCCGGCTTCGCTGTCCGAAGTCGGCGAGTGCTCCCATGACCCTCTCGGCTACTTTGTCGTCCACGGCTCGGAGCGCACAATCCTGTGCCAGGAGAAGGTGGCGGACAACCGCATCATGATCTTTCAGAACAAGAAGTCAGCCTCCAAGTACCTATTCTCGGTCGAGATCAAGAGTCTACACGAGTCATTCACAACTCCGCCTAAGAAGCTGGAAATTCGGCTATCGTCCAAGTTCAACGGCTTCGGGTACCCGATGTTGGCGTGTATGCCGCGATTCCGCGAAGACATTCCCGTTATGGTGTACTTCCGCGCAATCGGGATTGTCAATGACCGCACCGTTGCTCGCATCATCTGGGGCGATGAGACGGACTCACACGTTGAGCTACTGGGCGCGTCGTTCCGCGATGTCGCAGAGTTGGGCATCTACACTCAGGACGACGCAGTTCGTTACCTGACGAACCACCTTCAATACGGGACGAATCAGGAGGACAAGTGCGCATACGTTCGCCACCTCCTGTCGACCGAGTTCTTGCCTCACGTTCGTCTCTCAGGCGAGACGGTACCGACTGACACGCTCAACGCTCGCCGGGCTCTGCTCATGGCATCGATGATTCGTCGTCTCCTACTGACGTACTGTACTCGCATTCCCCTTGACGACCGTGATGCCTACCCGAACAAGCGCGTGGTGACCACAGGTGCCTTGCTCACACACCTGTTCCGCCAGCTGTTTCAGAAGGTGTGCAACGATACGCGTAACGAGTTTGTTCAGGAGGTGAACAATGACAGCTGGAAGAAGGGTGAGCCACGTCCACTCGACATCCTGAACATCAACAATCTGTACAAGATCTTGAAGCTGTCCAGCATCGAGGGCAAGATGAAGCAGGCTCTGGCTACGGGTAACTTCACGGTTCAGGGTCTGGGCTCGTCTCCATCCGCGTCGCTCTCCAATGCGACCAAGGTGGGTGTCTCGCAAGTTCTAGCCCGCATGTCCTATGCCGCGACACTCAGTCACCTTCGTCGTATCCAGACTCCGGTGGAGAAGTCGGGCAAGCTACTGGCTCCTCGCAAGCTCCACGGCACCTCGTGGGGATTCATGTGCCCAGTGGAGACTCCAGAAGGTCATTCGGTTGGTATCGTGAAGACGATGTCGCTTCTGACCTCAATCTCGCAGCACGTTCCATCCTCCACGGTGACCCACTTCATGGAGAGCCTGGATGTGACCTGGATCACATCCGCTCGCGTGTACGATGGCACATCCATTACGATCAACGGTGTTCTCCTCGCGTACACCGCAAATCCACTGGATGTTGTACGGGCAATGCGCGCAGCTAAGCATTCCGGACGTCTTCATCCGCACACGTCGATTGCCTGGTACACGCTGCTGAACTCAATTCTCATCGAGACAGACGGCGGGCGTGTGGTTCGTCCCGTGTTCCGCGTCGGAGCTGAGCCGCCGGTGGGTGAGGACCGGAAGGACTGGAATATCTGGGTCCGCTCCTGCGTCGAGTACATTGACGCAGCCGAGACGGAGACACTTCGCATCGCGCTGACCAGGGACGATGTGACCTCGCACTCTCACTTCGAGATTCATCCATCGATGCTCGTGGGTCACATGGCGGGGACGATCCCGCTGTCCGACCACAATCAGTCACCTCGAAACACCTATCAGTCGGCTATGGGCAAGCAGTCGATGTGTATTTACGCGACCAACTTCGCAAAGAGGCTGGACAAGAACGCATATGTCCTGTGCTCCATCACGCGCCCGATCGTAGAGACCCGGTCAATGAACATCCTGCGAATGCAGGAGATGCCCTTCGGGATGAATGCGGTGGTGGCTATCGCCTGCTACGGCGGGTACAACCAGGAGGATTCCATCATCATGAATCGCTCTGCGGTGAATCGCGGTCTGTTCCGTGGACTGTACTACACGATGTACAAGGACGAGGAGCATCGCAACGTGACCTCGGGACGTGAGGAGAAGTTCATGCGCCCACAGAAACACTCGACGCGAAAGTTCAAGAACACCAGTTACTCTGCGATCAATGAGAACGGGATCCCGATTCTCCACTCGATGATTGATGAGAACGACGTGGTGATTGGTAAGGTTGTGAATCTCCGCCACGACACGGCAGGATATGCGTTCCGAGATGCGTCGACTACGCACAAGAATGCAGAGCCGGGGCGCATTGACGGTGTCTGGCAGGACAAGAACTCGGATGGGTATCCGTTCGTCAAGGTGCGTGTCGTCTCGGAGCGTGTTCCCCAGATTGGCGACAAGTTCAGTTCTCGTCACGGTCAGAAGGGAACGGTTGGAATGCTGCTGAATGAGGAGGATATGCCCTTCACAGGCGCAGGTCTTCGTCCGGACCTGATTATGAATCCACACGCTGTGCCATCGCGTATGACGATTGCGCAGCTGATGGAGTGTATCTTCGGCAAGGTATGTGTTCGCAAGGGCACTCTTGGCGACGGAACACCGTACTCGCACTTGAAGGTCGCGGAGTTGCGCGAGCAGATGTTGGAGCTGGGCATGCATCCGTACGGCAACGAGATTCTGTACAATGGTCAGACCGGCGAGATGATCGAGGCAGAGATCTTCATGGGTCCTACCTTCTATCAGCGCTTGAAGCACATGGTCATCGACAAGTCGCACTCCCGTGCGCGCGGTCCGATTGTGTCTCTGACTCGTCAGCCATGCGAGGGACGGTCTCGTGATGGCGGTCTTCGCGTGGGTGAGATGGAGCGCGACTGCATGATCTCGCACGGTGCTGCGGCGTTCACAAAGGAGCGCCTGATGGATGTATCGGACCCGTTCATGACGGGAATCTGTAAGACCTGCGGAACGCTCGCCGTGGTCAATCCACAGGAGGGATTGTACTCGTGCGGTTCCTGTGGCAACAAGACGGACTTCGTTCAGAAGACGATTCCCTATGCCATGAAGTTGTGGATGCAGGAGCTGGAAGCCATGCACATTGTTCCGCACATGGTCATGGAGTGACCTCGTAGTCGTCTTCGACGTATGCGTGGTTCCCGCAGAGGGCGTTCCAGCGCGTGATGATAAATGAAAGAATCGCAATCACCACAACCGAAACAGAGACACTGGTAGCGAGGATCGTATCCGTATCCATTGCTCTTTTTTTGGCGAGTGCGTATAAATGGCGAAACTGACCTTCAAGAAGTGGGCAGCTCAGGAAGCGCGTGAAGGACGGGCGACGTCGTTCAAGAAGTGGGTTCGCCACGAGATGCGTGAGAAGACTCATCGCGGAAACCCGTCCTTCGCGAAGTGGGCAAAGCAGGAGATGCGCGAGAAGTCGCATACACGTCGCCGCCGTCGTCATCATAAGTAAATGTCTCTCGAAGTGGTGCTTGGTCCTATGTTCGCGGGAAAGACGTCCTATGCCCTCAGCCTTGCGCGCAAGTATACAGCTCTGGGGTTGAAGGTATTTGTCATCAAGCCTGCTGTGGATACTCGGTACCGCAACCTGAATGAGATCACGACCCACGACGGAGACTCGCTGCCATGTTATACGACGGATTCGCTGGATACCATCTCCCCTGATTTCCTCAGTCCCTTTTCTGCCATCATTGTAGACGAGGCACAGTTTTTCAAGCACCTGGTTCCGTTCGCAGAGATGACGGTTGACACGCTTCACAAGACTGTATGTTTTACAGGCTTGTCAGGCGATTCGGATCGTCGTCCGTTTGGAGAAATTCTGAACCTGATTCCGCTCGCCGATACGGTAACGTACCTGTCGAGCATGTGTGTCTGCGGACGGGCTGCGCACTTTACGAAGCGTACGCAAACAGGACAAGGGCAGGTTGCGATTGGAGGCGCTGAGATGTACACACCTCAATGCCGCATGTGCTACGTTTACAGGTAGAAACGTTCACGCGGAACGGTTTCAAAGAGATCCGGCTTCCCGGTATTGAATGCCGCAATCGACTGCTCATCCGGTCCCTCGACGGCAATGGGCCACATGAGGGTATCGCGCCGACATCCCAATATCGGATCAAACATGACCCAATCCGTTACGAAGTGAGAGTCGTACGGACCCGATACATCATCCACTTCAAAGATCTTACAGAATTTCGCAGCCCACTCACGCGTAATCATGTAACACTGTGCTCCCCATGGATTGGACAGCCCCACATTGCGAATGAGGATATGTCCGTTCGTATGATAGTGTTCGCCACGTGGAAGATTGATGTACCCAAGCGACAGGATATCCGTATTCCCCTCCATCATATGCGGAATCAATGCGTCCACAACCTCGTTGAATGCTTTGTGAAACCTCACATCGTCTTCAATGATGATTCCCAACGGCTCCCCAGAATCCACCAAGGCTTGCATACAGCGGATATGTCCGATCGTAGCCGCAAACCCGGTGGGGTACGCTGTATTGCGTGCGAAACAGGTGGCTCCGCGACGCACCACTTCGGGGTCGTTCTTCAACGGAGATTGGACCAACACAATATCTAGGTTCAGTGGCGCTGCTGCGGCTTTGAGACGTTCGCCGCGTCCAACGTCACAGTTCACGGCGTAGATGCGCATTTTTAAAGGATGTCGTCGAGCGTGTAGATTCTTGCTGGAGAAATTTTGTTGCGATGTATCATACAAGCAATATGGGTGGTGGTCTCTTACAGCTCGTCTCGTATGGTGCTCAGGACATCTACATCTCCGGCAACCCCCAGATCACGTTCTGGAAGGTGCTGTTCAAGCGTCACACGAACTTCGCGATGGAGTCCATTGAGGTGACGTTCAACGGACAGGCGGACTTCAACAAGCGTGTGACGGCGATCATCAACCGTAACGCGGACTTGATGTACCGCACGTACATCCAGGTGGTTCTGCCGGCGGTTCAGCTGGACGGCTCGAACAACAGCACGGTCTCCCGCTTCCGCTGGCTCAACTACATCGGTCACCGCATGGTGAAGACGGTCGAGCTCGAGGTGGGTGGTCAGCGCATCGACCGCCAGTACGGCGACTGGATGCAGATCTGGACCCAGCTGTCCCAGGATGCGGGCACGATCAAGGCGCTCGACGAGATGCTCGGCAACACGCACGACCTCGTCCTGATGAAGGACCGCAAGGGCTATGCGCTGGACGTCTCCTGCGCGGGCGCTGAGCTGACGAACTCCTGCGCCCCCCGCGCGGGCACGCCGGCGCGCACGCTGTACATCCCCCTCCAGTTCTGGTTCTGCCGCAACCCGGGTCTGGCGATCCCGCTGATCGCGCTCCAGTACCACGAGGTGCGCATCAACGTCGAGTTCGAGCAGTGGATCAACTGCTGCTACTACGAGACGACGACCACGGCGCCCACGGCGATCCAGTCGCTGACGGCTGCGTCGCTGTACATCGACTACATCTACCTGGACACGGAGGAGCGCCGCCGCTTCGCCCAGCAGACGCACGAGTACCTCATCGAGCAGCTGCAGTTCACGGGCGCCGAGTCGATCACGTCGTCGTCCAACAAGATCCAGCTGAACTTCAACCACCCGGTGAAGGAGCTGATCTGGGTGTGCCAGCGCGACTCGTTCGTGGACTGCACGCAGCCGCCCCCCTCGCACATCGCTGAGGTCAACGGCTGCCAGCCGTTCAACTACTCCGACGACTTCTCGACGGAGGGTGTGATCATGGACGTCCTCGCGCGCGGCTCGCTCGGCGGCGGTGCCTCGACCCTCAACGTGCCGACGACGGCGGATGGCACGTCGGGTCCCTACCTCCCGGGTCTCGGCATCCAGACGGGTCCCTCTCTGCTGGGCTCGTCGTGGCTCGACTCCAGCAGCGGCAACGACTCGGCGTACCTCTTCGAGGACACGACCAACTACCTGCTGGCGAAGGTCATCCTCGACTCCGGCACGCGCTGCTCTGGCAAGTGCCCGACTGAGGTCGCCAAGCTGCAGCTCAACGGACAGGACCGCTTCACGGAGCGCGAGGGACGCTACTTCACGTACGTGCAGCCCTACCAGCACCACACCCGCACGCCCCAGGCGCCGGGTATCTGCGTGTACTCCTTCGCGCTCAAGCCGGAGGAGCACCAGCCGTCGGGCAGCTGCAACTTCTCCCGTATCGACAAGGCGACGCTCCAGCTCACGGTGTCCGTGAACACGGTGCGCGCTGGACGCACGGCTCAGGTGCGCGTCTACGCCGTCAACTACAACGTGCTGCGCGTGATGTCCGGCATGGGCGGTCTGGCGTACAGCAACTAAATGCGAAAGCATACCACCAAAACCACAGTACAAAACCACAAATGTCTCCGAAAATCCGGGGTCATTTGTGGTGGCTCAGCTTGGTGTTCTTCAATAGGATGTCGCCGTCTACACCATTTCCAAAATCATGGATAAGTGTCCACGAGTCACCAAACAGTTGTAGTATTTCATCGCGTCGCAGTTGACTCTCGTATAACCCGGTAGCATATTCGGTAAAGACAAATCGTGTGCGCTTCAATGTCTCCGTAGCACCACCGAATACTAGATCCTCTGCTCCCTGTACGTCTGCCCAGATGAAATCAATCGTAGTGTCTTTGAGAGGTTCAAAATCGTCGAGCCGCACACAGTCAACGATGACATCCTCTTCAAACTTTACGTCGGGGCATCGTTCTCCTAAATGAGGAGTTGGTCTCTTCAAGGAGGATGAGCATGAATACGGATTCTCGCGGACAACCGCATCCGAATGATAATAGACGTACCCAGATGAAAGGTGAAAAATCTGCTGTCCGGTTGTGTTTGACAGCGCATACGGATAGAGTTCGCAGAGTCGGTCGACGCCATGATTGCGAAGAAAGGCAATGTTCCGCGGATCAGGTTCGAACGATACAATTCGCGCACCCGGGTGTGACGTCCTAAATATACGAGTATCGTCTCCGAAGTGGGCTCCTACTTCAACGAGAGTCTTGACATCTAGCGATCGGATGAATGAATGGATGTCCATGTCTATGTATGATACTGAATTAACCATACCCTTACGCAGCATTCACTTACACGCTCTTGTTTATATCCAGTATGTTCAACGGACAAGCGGAGCAAGACAGGTTCGTGACGAGTATTCTGAAACAGAAGGAGAATGGGTTCTTCCTCGAGATTGGGTCAAACCACCCAATCAACATCAACAACTCCTATCTCCTTGAAACGACGTACAACTGGAAGGGTATCATGGTTGAGTACGATCCTGCGCACTTGCCTGGGTATAAGGAGCACCGTCCGAAGAGTATCCACGTTATCCAGGACGCAACCACGATCGACTACAAGGCGTTGTTCCAGGCGAACAATGTCCCTCTTAACGTCGATTATCTCCAGATTGACCTTGAAGTAGACAACGGTTCAACGATCCAGACATTGGAGAAGCTGAACAACGAGGTACTTGATACGCATACGTTCGCAACGGTAACGTTTGAGCACGATATCTACCGCGGCGACTTCTTCAATACCCGGCTGCGTTCGAGGCAGATTTTTGCGGATAGGGGATACATGTGTGTGTTTATGGACATCCATAACGAGGAACTCAGATATGTCTACGAGGACTGGTACGTTCACCCAAGCCTAGTTGACATGAACTACGTAAATGCCCTGATGTCCAAGAATGCCGGGTTCTACGAGATGAGCCCGATTACGAATCATCCCTCGATTAACTGGCAGAAGATTGACTATCGGATAGGATGAGTGACGGGAAGAACCGGAGATACGTACACCCAATACCTTGACTGCGCCGAATGATCTCATCTGCAAAGTTCCATGCGAGAATTACCAGGAGCACCTTCTTTCCAGCATAGGACAGAAGGCGTTCGTGGCTCACAACCTCGATATTCGTTCCGGCTGTGTATTTACCTTGCTTCAACGTCGAGTCGTCGATGATACACTCGGGCGCATACGGGCTCGGCTTGGAATCGAACACATAGTTTAGGAACACATTTCCCTTCGCAGCCGCACCGTATCCGACGATCGAATACCCGTCCTCGACATACGTCTTCAAGAGCGCGAGACTTTCGTGTTTAAGTTTCTCGATCGTCCGCGTATACTGGGTGTAGAATGCATCGGTATACAACCCCCGCGTACTCTCGTCCGTCAGGCTAAGTAACTCGGATGTTTTGAGGACACCCTTCCGTATCTCGAATACATACGACGTGCCATGTATGGGAGTCTTGTATACGTTAACAACCGTACAGCCTGCATTCTTAGCTGCGGTTATCATCGAACGGACGGTGAAGAAGGACACGTGTTCGTGGTAGATCGTGTCGAACTCATTATTCGCATACATATTGGATTGCGACGTCTGAACTACCAACAGAGTGTCCGCATCCATCACCGATGCGCATGTTTGGAGAAACCCAACGGGGTTCGTCACATGTGCGACTACGTTTTCCGCAACGATAAGGTCGATGTGTACCCCATTGACGAGCGTAGTGGGCTCAACTCCCCAGAACTTGGGCTCAACTACGTGCCCATTCGCACGTGCTCGGGCAATCTGGTTTGTCGCCGGATCCACTCCGTATGTCTTCCACCCCAGAGCCTTGAACTCATCCAGCTGGTACCCGTCGTTGCACGCCAGTTCGAGAACTGTTCGGTCCTTCTTCTCAATCTTGCGAGTGTACGTCTCTGCGAACATCTTGAAGTAGTTGCGCAGAGTAGCCGACGTCCCGCTCTCGTAGATATAGTTGCGAAAGAGGACATCGCGGTCAACGAAGTGACTCAGCTGCGTGTGCGTACAGTGCGTACACCTGAATAGATGAAGCGGATACGTGTTCGCGACATCTGTCTTGTTCGTAAAATTGTTCGCGAGAGGCTGGTTGCCCAGATCAAGAACCGATTCCAACATGGTGTTGCGACATATCAGACATTTTGTATACCGACCGACTGGAGCCGCGATACGTTTCATAAACACATCCCTGTTCTGAACGTACTCTGCATGGATCGCATCCTTTGACCCCAAGAACGTATACCCAAACCGCCGTGTGAACTTCTCGCAGTTCATCTGGAACCCAGTGTCGTCCGACGTCGTGGTCGTAGTCACCTTTGACCGAGTCTTTTCCGCAACTGTCACACCGATGTCCCCGATCGTCGCATTGAACGAGCCGACATTGAACACGTCTGGAGACTGTATGGACTCTCGTGCGTTGAGAATACTGCGAATTGCATTGATCAAATCGGTGTACCATAGAATACACCGCCATGCGGTAAGATTACAGATCGAGACTTCCTTGTTCGCGAAGGCTGAATAATAGATCCCATTGTATATCAGCTCGGGGCGGACATTCGGCGACTGTCCGATTACGGTCCCCATGCGCAACCCAACTGTGCGCTTACCCACAGCCGCAACAGCCCGTTCGCGGGCTAGCATCACGGTCTCATAGTTCTGCAAACCCGCCTCACGGATCGGTTCGGATTCTGTCGTGATCGTTTGGTTGTAGTATAGCGATCCGGTGGATGCGTAGATACACAACTGACTGCTATCCATCGTTTCGACTAGTTTCACGATCTCACTGACGTTTGCGTCGTACAGGACTGGATAGTCCATCTTTTCGCATTCGGCTTTACGTGAGACACCTGCAAAGTACAGGATGACATCGAATCCCTTCACATCAACTGCGCTTGCCTTCGTTTGATGATGCGGTGGGTTCATGGCTGGATCGGCTATGTCGAAGCATGTGACTTCATGCTCCTTCAAGTCGTCGTATAGCATCGTCCCGATGTACCCATTTGACCCGATGATCGCGATCTTCATTGTCAGAGGACTGGTTTAGAATCCATGTATTGTAACGCTACGAGTAGTAGATCATTTTACGAGGGACACTCCTAGAGTTGTCAAACTTCGTAGTAAGACCCATACAGGCTGAATGGCACCATAAAGGCGCGTAGACATGCTTCGAATCACCAAAGAGAAGGGACATCAGTGAGAATGTACTTCTGGACAGGATGACAACATCGGATTTACACAGCAGATACAGGTCCAGACTTTCGTCTTGGTTCGAGATGACCCTGTATGGCAAATGGAGTGTTTCGCCGGGCGATGTCAGAAGAATGACCTCGTACCCCGGAAACGCTGCGTTAGCTGTCTTAATCACAACTCCGAGTTTGGCAATGCTGATCGGCGATTGTCTGTTCTCACACATCATATCCATGCATTCATCATACCGTTCTGAGTTGATCAAGTTCGCATACGCGTTGTTGCACACACGCCCATCATAATCCGGGAGTGACTGAACATCGTTACGACGGAGATGAACAAGGATTGTTCTGCGAGCGTTGAAGGGTACCCGGTAGTCTCTCTCCAGCGCATACCGAGAGAGCGATGCGCATACAGACTCTCGGAGGTGCGCATAGAAGTAGCTTACGAAGTCAGCCTTGACCGTTGCAAGTGTATGAACCATAAGCCGATACCACTCGTGTTGGGAAACCGGCGCACTCTCCTTTTCAACAGCAGTCCTATTATGAACTGCGATCCAGTCACACAGCGCCTTCATGAAAATACTGTCGTCGTACCGTGTGACGTCTCGTTCAATCGGAATGGAATGATGATGTGCATACATGATACTGGCTATGTGTGTCGAAAGGATGCCGCCTAACCGATCGCCCGTATCCACCAACCGTACTCCCATTTATACTACGCAGTCTTAGACTACGAAAATGACACACAGTATTTTGACAACCTCATACGAATGCTATGGAAAGGGCGCCCAGTTTATGCGGGAGAATCTGGAATCAGTCATTGCGCAGACCTATCGCCCACTCCAATGCATCGTTTCGGATCATAGCAAGGACCATGCGATCGAAGATATGATCAAAACGCTCGACCCGAAGGGTGTTGACATCGTGTACGTTCGGTATGCGGAGAATTATGGAAATGCCGGCGAGAACTGGAACAATGCTCTCAAATACGCGACCGGGAAGACCTTACAGTACAACTGTATGGACGAGCGCCTTGCCCATCCAGATGCGATTAAGAATGCCCTCGAATTCATGTATAGCAGGAATGCTCAGTGGATCGCGGTTGCACAGATCACGGAGCCGGCGAACACTCTTTACATTCCCTATTGGAATCCGTGGATGATCGGTATGAACACACTGTCGGGTCCGACAGCAGTGATCATCCGCGACACTCTCAAGCACATCACGCTTGATCCCCAGTTTTTCTGGTTCATCGACACAGAGTGGTATTACCGGCTTTGGGTTGAAGCCGGAGAGCCGGTTATTTTTGACCAAGTCACGTACATTGGTCGAATCCACGATCTTCAAATGACAAAGACATTCTCCACGAAGGAGCGCATTCAGCTCGAAACCGAACGGATCCATGCGAAGTATGGACCGGTGCTGCCAACCGCATGAACTATGCTAAGGTACTCTGACCGTAATCACCTCTTCCTACACGATTGGGCATATCATGAAGCCCGGGCATTGAGTTTGAGTATGAAGGTTATACAAATGGACGTTTTCTGCATACACCTTCCGCACCGAAAGGACCGGTTGATGAACATCCGGAAGTTAGAGCGATTTTACCCTTCGCTCAACATCCAGGTGATAGAGGGCATCCGGCATGAACGTGGTCTTACTGGGTGTATGATGTCCCACCAGAAGATCGTGCGGATGGCGAAGGAAGAGAAGCGTCCATACGTCTGGGTACTCGAAGACGACTGCAAACTCCTCCCCACGAACGGTAAGCTCGTCGATCAGGCTCGGACGATCGTCGAGTATCTGCGCACGAACCCGGACGTCGGTGTCGTGAGCGGATGCGGGAACCTGAGTGAGTTTACGATCGATATAGTCAAGTCACTTCGCGACATGTTCTTCCTACGATCGTCGCGTGTAACAACTTCGCATTGCGTGTTCTACTCGGAGGCTTGGTACGACAAGGTCCTATCCCTGGATCCGAACCATGGAGCGATTGACGAGATACTGAACGAGCAGTTTAACCTGCGATATACGTATCCTTACTTAGCCACACAGGTTGCGTCCTTCTCGGACATCAAAAAGGAGGATACAAATTACCAGAATATCCTCGCATCGAATACCTTCGTTACGTATACGCTCAAAGAAGAAGGGCTAATAACGCAGTGACCTTGCTCCGGTTATCCGGCTCGGAGAGCGGACGTACAGAATGGCAGTCACCATAGAGATCATCGCGGATCTCGTACGGCGAATAGATCCAATACGAACGGTCAAGACGTTGGTACGGGCGAAGTTTGCACACGAAAATCGACTGGTCGGGGTACGCGAGCATCAACGAGGTCGTATACCCCTCGTCAATTCCCCACTGTGGGCGCTTCGTTTCATCGAACGCGAATGGAAACGTAGCCAAGTCCCTAACGGAGGTCTCCCAGTCGCGATTCAGCTTCAACACGGATGACAGCACGGAACCCTTCCCTACGTGGTAACAGACCGGGAAATGAGATTCTAAGTGTACGAGGTACTTCTTACGAACAATACTCGGCGGCGCGGGCGGCATGCGATGGGTGGGTGGGAAAAGGTGGACGTACTTGCTGTCCGGAATCGACGCAATGTCAGTGATAAAGTAGTTCTTGGAGATGGGAAACATGTCGATGTCGGACACGATGCACACCTTATCCGGGAACAGAGTGGCTCCCCAGAAACGACCCCATACCGCCTGAATGTACAGTGGGATATTCGCTGCGGGTTTGAGCTTGAATACACGTCCATACGTCGTGTCGATCGGAATGTCGTGGTTCTCATCGATGTAGATCAGCACGGGCTCAATCCCCATGCGTAACCGCCAGACCTTCGACACCAGCGGCCAAAAATCAAGGTACATTGGGTTCGAGTCACAGCTATGTAATGCGATATCAATCCTCATCTTATATCTAAGGATGAATGTCTTTTCCTTTTGTTTATACGGGGCGTACAACCCATTGTACTACGATGGATTGGTCGAGAACATCCACCTCATTCACAAGCACTTCCCAGGCTGGGGTATCTTCATCTACTTCGGTGCGGACGTGGATGCCCAGACGGTCGACGTGTTCCGTTCTGCGCCCCGTGTATTCCTGCGATTCACAGGTGAGTTGGGCGCAGTGAATATGGTTCATCGTTTCTTTGCCATCGATGAGCAAGGCGTTGAACTGATGATGGTTCGCGATGCAGATTCGCGGGTCCACTGGCGCGATCGGTGGGCGATTCGCGAGTTTGAGAAGTCCACTGCGTTCGTAGCCCATGCGATTCGTGATAGTTATGTGCATCGCGTAACGTTGCTGGGTGGACTGTGGGGGCTGCGGAAATCGTCGGGACTCCACATTCGTACACTCTACGAAGAGTTCAAGGCAAATCCTGATTCAGCTAAACTAGGACACGACCAGGACTTCTTAGCCTTCGGAGTTCTGCCCCACATAAAGGGGAACATCCTTGCACACGTCGGGAACAATGCTCCATATGACAGCAAGGAGACTCACATCGAGTTTCCATTTCCTCCGCAGGACAATTTCTACTGCGGCAAGGTCGAGAGTCCTGGCTTTGTTGACATACCGCCACCGCGTTCGTATGGTTCGATACACCCCAACGTTCTAAAACTTTCTAGGTGATACACAATGGCAAAGACTCTTCGCGTTGGTTCTCGTCGCAAGGTATGGAACGGAACGGCTCACCACACACCGGGCGGTCTGACGAAGGCGGATCTTAAGATGAACAAGTACCGCCGCATCGTATCCCGCCGAAAGTCGGCGCGAGCTCGTCTTCAGAAGTAAATTCCATAACACAGTACAATGATCAAGGACAGCGTAGACACAGTAATTCGTAGCATCAACTGGAAATGGGGTAGTCTTAACCTACTTCCAGTCGTATTTGGCATATCCATGGCAGCGCTCGACATCCTCATGATGTCCGCCGGGAAGATGGCGCAGACAGGTCAACTTTCGTACGGGTTTGCTCTGCCGTTTGCGACCATTATCTATGCCCTCCAACCCTACTTGTTCATCAAGGCAATGAACTATGAGAACATGGTCGTGACCAATCTCATATGGAACTTGTCATCCGACATCATGGTGACATTGATTGGGCTACTGTATTTCGGCGAGACAATTGCAGGTCTTCGTCAGGTTGCACTCGTCATGAGTCTGTTCTCGATCGGACTGTTCGCTTATACGGACAGCTAAATTTTTAGAGTCGTCTAGATAATGAGCGGGATTGAAATCGCCGCCGCATCCGCCGCAACGGCGGCTCTGGCACTCAGTGCGCTAAGTACGAAGGCTACTCCTAAAATTGGAGATATCCCGATGCCGCCTTTGAATGCGCCTGCGCCCGCGCCTGCGCCGGCTCCGCCGCCACCGACCTCGGAAGCGATTGAAGCGGTACCACTTCCGCAGCCGACTCCGGAACCGGAGGTTGCTCTGACCGTCGAAGAGGATACGGCTGAGCGCGATCTGTTCATCTCCCTCGTCGACACCGGTTTGGAGGGAAAGGTGAAGAATGCAGAGATGACGAAGGCAATTCAGATGGCAAAGAAGAACCCGAAACTCCTGGTTACGAGTCTTGCGGGAGGTGAGACGTTTCTCGTTCATCTAGTCCGCATTGCAGTCGAGAAGGCGGCGTCGAATAACGTCGGAGAACCGACGTGGAGCGAAACCTCCGCGTACGCAAACCAATTGAAACAGAGTGCAGTCGACGCACGCGTGAACCGTCTGCGCGGAAAGCGTGGCGGCGCGTCTGCGTCCCAGCTTCAACAGCTTGTCAAGATGACTCTCGATACATCTTCACGCGAACTCGCCGCTGACCCCGATAATATCGCGGTTGCCAAGCAGGTATCTGAATCCTTCGCACTTCTCGTCAAGAACCGCGACTACTATGATGAGAATGCGCGTATCAAGCGCGATCTCGCCGGTGCGTTTGGCGAGTACTTGAAGTTCATCACGAACGCACAGAGCCGTAGCCAGGTGTTCGGACGTTCGATCCGCAACGACTTAGCCGATGTCATGTTCGACGACGCGAAACCACCGTTCAACGACTTAATGATCAAAAGCGCCGGAATCCTGTGGACGTCCACCAATCGGTGGGGAAAGTTCCTCAAAGAGGCGGGTACAACAAACGACAGTACCGTGGTTCACGATCTGGGTCAAGCCAAGGGATACATTCAACAGGCTGCAACCGTCAAGCTCAAGATTGAGAAAGTCAGGGCATCCGAAGCGAACGCGCTTCGCGATCTCAAACTCAAACAGCAAGACTGGCAAGAGCTGGTTTCAAAGTCTCCCAGTGACAATTACGTGAAGGATGCGTCCGAAGCGCTGGATCGTGCGGTTGACATCGAGACGAAGTACGCACAAGCGAAGGAGGACTTATTAGCCGTAGAGAATGAGCTCTCTGGACGAGCCCAGTCATGGAAAGCCGCGCTCGAACAAGCCGTCAAACTCAAAGACAAGACGTTCGTAACCGACACGCTCAAACGCGAGAAGGATGAAGTGGACAGCGTCGTGAAGAAAGCTGCGGCTGCATATGACATCTACACCAAGTTCTATCAGCAGCGTAAGTTCATTGCCCAAGAAACGACGTCAAAGGAGACAATCGCAACAAACTCGAAAGCCAATGCGGAATCAACCTTGACTCTCCTGGACGAGGTTGCGCGTGGATTGCGACAGGGTATGGCGCTTCGGGGTGCGATTGATAAGGTTCGCGCCAAGTCTCAGTTGAGCGACCCTAACCTGTTCAAGGGATTCGTCGAAAAAGCCATTCAAGCCATTCAATCGAACCAGGTCGCAACACAGACGGTTCGGTCGACGCTCTTTACCGGACGTCGTACGATGGCAGCTCGAGCTGCCATGGCGGGAGGAGCACATATGGACGAAGTCATCGAGTTTCTTCGCCTTCTGCTCCCCAAGCAGGAAGCCTCTGTCAAGTCGGAGATGTTCAAGACATTGGTTACGACACCAGGCAATGTGGCAAACTTGATGCCCATGTTCCGTGAGTTCATTCGCTCTGCGACTGGGTACATCAGTTCATCCGCATCGAAAGCCGCCTTGTTCAAGGAGGCTCTGAAAGCACCGCTGGAGATTAACCCCACGTTTGCTGCCGCCGAGCCGACGTTGGGAACAGTTCAGAAGGAGAAGGAGGCAGCCGTTGTGGTTGAGCAACAATCCACGGCTGCCACAGCTGCCAATGAAGTCGCGGCGGCTCAACAGGCGAAGGCAGATGAAGCTGCGATTGCCGCCGCCAAATCATCCGCCGAGCGTGCTGAGAAGGCGGCGAAGGCAATTGAAATGATCATGGCGCAACGCATGGGTCTGAAACTGCTGAATGAAAGCAGTTCGAACTTAGTTGAAGCACAGCAGCGAATCAGTGAAGAGCAGGAACAAGCCGTTGCGTCTGGCAATTCAGCTGCAATCGCAGATGCTAACAAGAAAGCGTCGGACATTCAGAAGGCGATGGTGAAGATCGACGTCGAGAAGAAGAAGGTGGTACCACCTGCGTTGAAGAAGGTACAGTTTTCCATTGACCGATGGAGGGCGACGACGGAGCGCGCGAATGAGGTTCTGAAAAACACATCCGAGGTCGGAGACGAAAATTCGAAAACGATTGTCGACCTTACCGTGAACCTTGCGAACAAACGGGCAGAGGGTGATGCGATTGCAGAGAGGCTGAATGCTCGACTCGCCGAGACGTCTCAGTCTGGTGGCGGTGAAGAGAGCGAACTCGACGCCATCTCCAAGTCTACTGCGGCGGACGTAGCCAAGCTGAGAGCTGAGATTACGCAACTTCAAATGCCCAAACCAGGTATGTTCGGTACGGTAGCCGCAAAACCAGCTGAGGCGAAGAAGAAGGCTGCGGCTGCGAGGAAACGGGCTGATGCAGCCACCAAGTCTGTTGCGGCTGCGCTCATCAAACTCGATGGGTTGAACATCAAAGGCGATGCTCGTGATTTCTCGCGTCTGCGGCATGACCTGGAATTCCACCGAGATGCGACGGAAGCCGCACGCAACAATCTCAAAGACGACGACGAGACAACAGCGGCTGCGCTGAACAGCGAAGTCGGCGATCTCGAAGTTGCCGTAGCCTCAGTCAAGGGTGTGGTGTCAGACGTGAGCGCTGGACCGGTGGTTCAGGAACGGAACGCAGCAGCCGCGGTGAGGGCAGCCGACGCGTTAATTAAGTCAGCTAACGACCTGGTCGCAGACTTGAAGCAGAAGGTTGCTACCCAAGCTCATCTTGATTCATGGGTTGCGAGCGCAGGAGCGATTGAACAGCTGGAAAAGGGAATCAATGAAGCCGTTGTGAAGGTTGGAGAGGACCGAGACAAGGTATCCGGACTTCTCGAAGCAGCAAAAGCAGAGAAACTCACAACTGCCGCTCCGTCCCGCACAGTCATAACCAGTGCCACTGGAACCGTCGACACGACAGCCGCAGCTGCAAGCACACGTCGCGAACTTGGCGAGGCTACGGGTCGGTTACAAGGATCCAACTTCATCAAACTGAAATCGCTGGTAGACCAGATTACCAAACTTCGCAATGCGAATGTCACAGAAGCCCGTAAACTCCTAGCCCGCGATACAGCCATATCAGTCGGTGTCGGGGTGAACCGTGTACTCGGATTCCTCGGTAAGTCCGTTGGTTGCCTCGGTTCGAAGATTGCGTATGAGTTCGGTAAAGCCGATCCAAACCATTGTGCGACCGACTTGTATAACGCATCTGGACGGACACTCTTCAAGAATCAACTTGTCGCTGAGGAGAAGGATGAATTCGATGTGTATCCCAAGGAGGTCGGAGAGCCTCCCGCAACGCAAGACGACGTTGCTCGGTTCGTAACCGCTATCAAGAAGGGGGATGTAGGCGATCTTGAAGCGTTATCGCTGCTCAAAGCTCACCCCGATCTCGCATCCATGTTCACAGCAGACTCAATGCCATTACTGTACTTTGTTGTCGAAGAATCGATTGAAACTGTTTTACCATCGAAGGAACGAAAAGCTGCGCAGAATCGTGCGAAGCTTGCGGCTCCGGCTCCGGGCGGCGGAGCCATGGATGGCGGCGGCATCCTTGATAGTGCGAAAACATGGGCATTCCGGGGTGCGATGGCAACGACAGCCGCTGCGAAGCTAACCCTGCTCTCGGAGCAGATAGGACCGGTTCTCGGTACCCTGACTGGACAGATTCCGAATGTTCTCACCGCGGTTCGAACTGGAACGAATGCGGTGGCTGCGGTGATCCCCGGTGTGGTTGGTGCCACAGGCGTCGCGGCTGTGGCGGTTGCACCTCTTGCATTGGAGCTGACAGCCCTCGCGGCGCTGTATGAGGCGGCTCGTCCGGTACCCACACCACCGTTCCTGAACGTAATCAAACGTCTTCTCGAACTGTCTAGTCACGATGTACGGTTGAAAGCATCCGAGCGCCTGATCAAGGTTAAGGTTAGTACGGGATGGCAGAAGGAACTCAAACCGTTGGTGGAGCTGTTCGTGGCAGATAAGAAGGTTCGTACCAAAGGTAAGCCGGATCAAATACAAACGCGGTTTATCGCAGCACTGGCTGAAGACAAGATGCATGGTGCAACCGCTCTGTTCAAACAGTCGACGTCGGAACTGGAAAGCACGTCCTTCGACGACGGCACACTACTCGTCCACATTGTGAAGGACATCATCAATCGCGTGAAGACCAAGAAGATTGCCCCGTCCAGGGGGTGGGTGAACCCGTTCAAGCGAGTAGACAGTCTGGACAAGCTGCGAGCGGAGGACGAGGCAGCAGCCGCAGCAGCAGCCGCGGCGCCTGCACCACCGGCGGCGGTGGAAGACGAGGAGGAGAAGCGCGCTGTGGCAAATGCGGAAAAGGCAAATGCATCCGATGCGCTCGCATCAGCCGAGAAGGCACTTGACGACGCGCAAAGGGAGAAGCCAGTGGATATAGTCAAACTTCGAGAACTCCTTCGCGCCAAGAAGGAAGCTGAGAAGAAGGTCGTGGAAGCCGACGCAGCTATGTCCGGTGGTCGTTTGTTTGGGACAACGTACGGGTTCGAAGAACTCCTTCACGAAGTCATCCCGTATTCGACATGGCAGTCGGTTCGTGACGCATTCAATTTGCTCGTACGGGAAGGGGATGAACAGTTAAAGCCGTACGTGGAAGAGTTTCTCAGTTTCCAGGTGGGGTTACGAGTCGCGTATACGACCGAACAGCAGAAGGCAGTCCTCCATATGTTCGATGAGGTCGACAAGGACGGTGTGTATGCAGAGGGTCCTTTCAAGGACATACTTGCGGCTCAGCGAAAGATCCCTAAGTTGAAAGGAGCGTTTCCTAAGGACGCAGCAATTGTTGCGGCAGCCGAAGCGGCGGCAGCCGAAGAGGCAGCGCGGGCGGCGGCGGCTTCGGCGGAAGCGCGGGCGGCGTGGCGGGCGGAGACGGCTAGAACTATTCGGACCGGGCTTGGAGAGGCGGTGAACAATGCGGCATTGGCATTGGCTCCCATTCGACGTAGGTTTAACCCACCCTCCGCAGAAGGATCTACGCATATGTCGATAACCGAAGCAGTAGCAGCTCGGGAAGCAGCGGCAGCGGCGGCTCCGGCGGCGGCAACCACGGCGACGATGACGGCGGAGGAGCGGGCGGCAGCGGCGGAAAAACTTGCGGACGATTCTGTCGCTGCGAAAGACGAATTACACCGCGCAGAAACCGCGAAAAGTTCGGATCTTAATTACATGCGAATTTTGCTCGCGGCTGCCAACCGACTCAAAGAAAGTGCGGATAAGATGAACGACGAAACCAACCCAGCTGTCGTCGAAGCGCGTACTGTAATAGCCGATTTAATGAGAGAAAGGTCTGACGTACTGAGCAGGTGGACGGCGGAGAAGGCAGCGGCGGAGGAGCGGGCGCGCGAGCCAGCACCAGAGCCAGCACCAGAGCCAGCACCAGAGCCAGCACCAGAGCCAGCAGCCGCGGAGCCAGAGGCGGATGCAGTGGTACCAGTAGATGAAGCCGCGCCCATCGACTCGTCTCGACCGCCGTCTCGTCCCGCATCTGCTACGCCAAGGGAACCCGCCTCACCTATTCCCGGCGCAGCCCCTTCCGAAGAGGAAAATGACATGTCAACGCTTGACGAGAAGATCGACGAATTAAAAGCGAAGCTTGCTGATAATAAAATTACTGTCGAATCAGGTACCGAACAGAATATCGCTACAACGTTCTGGGAAAGATTCAACGCATCACGCACCACATTCAATTCGAGGATGAATAAGTGGAACCCCAATTACGCGATCATTGATTGGAATAAATTCCGTCCAAGGAGGGACGAAGCAACGATTCGTCAACTTGCGCGCGGAGCGAATATCGTTGGGTGGGACACTTTGTCGCCGAAGAAACTATTGATCACCCTTCGAGGCATGAAGAAAGAGACAGCTGGCGCGGAAGATGTGTACGCCGCCGAACTTATACAGTTAGAAAAGGACATATTCGATGCGGAACAATTTGTTTTGGAACATCTAAAAAGTGTTCGAAGTGAGGAGATGAGTATACATCTCACCTTTCTCCTGAGGGCACAGCAAGCTCTAACGGCTGAGGTCCCACCCCCAGCAGCCCCGCGCGCAGGTGGTCGTCGCAGGACCCCTCGTCGGAGGCGCAACGGACGTTCGCGTACATCTACTTTCAGAAGACATCGCAAGCATTGATAAATGGCATCCGACGATCTTGTCATTGCGAAGACAGTCCAGACGGCTCCGATTCGTATCCTCGCCGAGGGGTTGA
>Ga0007866_1000050_pt1 | contig 29729 bp, 40 predicted proteins | sample CryBogCBH18Jul07_FD_71223 | JGI IMG/M metagenome (GOLD analysis project Ga0007866, IMG submission 71223) | Freshwater microbial communities from Crystal Bog, Wisconsin, USA - CBH18Jul07 | ecosystem: Environmental > Aquatic > Freshwater > Lake | place: Crystal Bog, Wisconsin, USA | collected... | reverse complement strand
GTACCAAACAACCCTTACGTTCAGACTTTAATGACCCAAGATGGTGAAAAGCTTACCCGTGGTGATAAGGCTTTAGCAAATGTAAACATTCCAATTCCAGCTAGCCCAGCTGTTGGTCATAAATCACAAGAAGTAAAAGGCTTTTCTAAAGTCTATACAAAGCTACCAACTAAACTTAAATAAGTTTTTGTAGTTGGCAGTAACAAGCAAAGGAATTAATTTCCTTATCCAATACAATAACATCTCTATACAAGTACTCTGCAATTGTAACTATAACTTGTCTCTTGTTTTCGTCTTTTAAATCAGACTCGTAAATGAAATTAAGATAGCTCTTGAGTAAAGTTCCGTAATCACCTTGAAACTCAGTTTCATTGTCAATCAAATACTTTCTAAGTTCCATTAACTTACCAGTCTTTACATAATCATGTATTTTAGAGGTTATAGAGTTCCTATCTACGTTCTCTTTTATAGTTAAAGTTCCTGTTACACAGTACTTTTGCACTGTATTAATGATCTTTCTAATATCTGGGTAGTTATCTTTAAATAGTTTTCCTAATTTCTGCTTTTCATTAGAAGGTATATTAACTCCTTCCTCTTTCATTATATGGATGACTCTATTTACAACGTCTGGCAAATTAGGGTTTAAATCAAAATACTGAGTCCTGCTTTGTATAGCAGGAATGATCTTATGTTTATAGTTTGCAGTAAGAATAAACCGGGTATAACCACTGTATTCTTCCATGGTATTACGTAAAGCTCTTTGCCCATCAATGGTAATACCGTCAGCTTCATCTAATATAACAACCTTTATGTTCCCATCAATGCTCTTAGTTTGAGAAAAACCGCTAACCTTACTTCTAATAGTATCAATACCGTTCTCATCAGATGCATTAATGTACAAGTACTGGCATTTGAGTATGTCCTGCACTATAATCTTAGCTATAGTAGTTTTACCAATGCCGGGAGTTCCGACAAATAGTAAATTAGGAATCTCACCCTTTAATGCTTTGAAATAGTTCCTATTCTCTGGAGAGAGTACCATCTCATCCAGAGTACTAGGCCTATACTTTTCTACCCACAGGTTATTAAACATATTATTTTGTAGTTTTATCTGATGATCCGAAACCCTTATCACCTCTAGCTGTCTCACTTACTTGATCAGTCCATTCAACGTCAGCCTGAATTAATGGATAAACAATTAACTGAGCTATCTTATCTCCAGGCATAAACGTTTGAGCAGTGTCTAAGTAATTATACAACTTAATGCCCATATCTCCACGGTAAGGATTGTCAATAATACCGAAATGCGGGAATATGCTCTTTTTAAAGCCTACTCCTGAACGTCCTTCAACTCTTAACCAATACCCTGGAGTAATGTAAGCAAGTTTTAAGCCTACTGGCACTACTGCAAACCCTCTTGCAGGTATTGCAGTTGTTTCAACACAAGTTAAGTCTAAGCCTGAATCACCTGTATAAGGGTCTGCATGGTTGAACTTAGGTAGTACAGCCAATTCATGTGTCTTTATAAATTTAATAGTAACTGGAAACATAGATACAGTCATTATAACACCGTACCAGTTTAATTCAACAGATATTAAGATAAATATCTATATGGCTGACGAAAATGATATGGATGATGCACTTAATCAACTTGTTGATCAATTGCAAAACAACACTATTACTAAACCTGCACCTAAAGAGGAACTTAACATAGATAAAGATAACTTGGAAAAGTTCCTATTACAGTACTCCGGTAAATTGGTTAAGGGGAGCGTGGAGTTTGTAGACGATATTAAAACTTATATATCATCGGCTCCTGATGCAAAGGAAATTGCAGCTGTTGCGGAACTTATAGCCTCGTCTGCATCAGCTATTGAAAGTTTAAACAAGATTTTAATTAGCAATAAACAACATGAGTCTAAAGTTGCGTTAAAGAATATGGATATTGAAAGTAAAAAGCAACTACAACAGATTGATATGCAGGGTAAGTTCCTAATGAATAGAGAAGAGCTTTTGAAAAAGCTTTTAGACGATGCTAAAATTATTAATGTTGAAACTAAGGAACTTTAAACTGTAGCAGTATTGGTAGTAGAGTATCCTAGTATGTCTGATGAAGCATATTGCTTTTTGTTAAGTAGATTCTTTAATATATCTACGTTCTGACACATACCTTCAATATCAGTAATTGTGTACTTAAAGAATATAGCACTTCTATCTGGGTCCTGATCTTTAGGATTTATTTGTCCGAAGAATAAAACAAACTGGCTCAAGTTACCAAGTATTGCATTCAATGTGGTTAATATTGGAATCTGGAACAATATAAGTATTGTAGTAAATTACATCAGTTACAAGGTTAGTTCCGTGTGAGTAGGTTGCTGTAAATGGGTTAGTAAAATCATCCTGTAATCCTGATAAATTTTGCTTTATTAAAGGATCATTATAGTAGCTAAATGTCTTAGCAATTGCTAACTCATTTTGGGATAGTTTATTTACTGCTGTTGCAGGAACATTAACTGGGTAAAAATACAGTTCATCAAAAGTATCAAAATACGGACTTACATTGCAGTCCATTACTGATACACTATCTGCCACAAACCCTACATCCTCTGAAAAAGGCTTAAAGTATACGTTGTTTATTATTTGCTGATCTACTATCTGTTTATACTGATCTGAAAGTGATTGATATTTCTCAATAAAATTGAGTATAAAAATGTTATCCATTTGCTTTACACCTGTAACGTTCCCATTAACATCATATGTAGGTATACTAAACCCTGTAGAGTTTAAAACGTTAAACAAATTACCCATTGCTATAAGCATATTAGTGGAAACTTTAGTTTGTTCTAAGTCAATATACTGCTGTAGTTCCCCTAAGTAGTTCCCAATAGCATTTAATATGTTAGTGCTATTGTTATAAAAGTTTATACTTGTATCTTGTACAATGTCAATGTAATCTGGTAATAATGATGTTTTATAACTCATACAACGTCCTCGCTATTCTTTAAGTCAACGAAACTATATGTTTTAACTGCAATAATTTTATCTATAAATTGATTATCGTTTACAAACAAATGCTCAATATCTAGAATAAAGTATATACCTAGGAACTTATTATCAAAGTCATTATCAATATAGGAACCTGACCTGTCAATACTAAAGAAATAACCTGCTTGTCTATGTAAGCCACCCTGTACTGTTATCTCTACACCTAAATTCAATTTTAAGGCTTCTCTTAATAACTGGTTTCTACCAACTGATAGTTTAATAAAGTCGTCATCTTGACCAAAAATTGTAAACACGTTATTGAATAACTGGTTAGTTTTTTGACCGTTATTAAGGATAAGGTGAGGGTAAGGCGATATTTTACCTTTCATAGGCTTTACATAAAGATTGGTAAAATCTTTCTTTACGTTTTCTATGTTACCGCTTGTGGCGTCAATTTTAAATGACTTGTCATCAAAATGATATGTATGAACTAAATTCGTTTTAATATGTTCCTGATATAACTGTCCAGGTGAATTAAAAAATTTAATATCTATAATATCACTCGTTTCACCAAACTCTAAAGCATATTTTGGTTTCTTTAAATCATTCTGTAAAACTGTTTTAATATCTTGACCACCTGGTATGGTTAAATTTTCTAAAAAGTATGGTCCCCCCGCATCTAAACTTTTATTGAAACTTTTACTAAAAATACTACCTGCACTTTCAAATGAATATTCACCGGTATATTGGTTCTTATTTAAAAGTGAAAAGTCTTTACTGTCGCCAGAACTAGCATGATGTGCTAATAAAAATGCTAAGTCATCCATAACAGTGTTGTTGTTAGGAGAGCTATAAAATATTTTGCTACTACCATCATCAAAGTTTTCAGGTACTTGCTTACCATTAACTGTTTGAGTAGCCACACAAGTTGTGCCTAAATTGTCTTGTAAAAGAGCTCTTATTATTTTACCTGTTTGAACTTGTCTGTCATTGTCTGATAAAAATGCTATGTTACTTCCGTCTAACAATGAAGCGCAAGAAAAGAAAGATTTTTTTTCTTTTAACAACTGCTCATCAAAATCCATTAACTTAAACTTTTTTACTTTACCATATTCGTCCGATTCCATGTCTTCTTCATCAGATAATACAAATATAAGCTGTAAACCAAATACCTGATTATAGTCTTCAGTGTTTACATCGTATGGATTTTTACCATTGTCAGCTGGTATTATACTTAGTAATAAAATATCTCTATTATCACCTCTTACCCTGTAACTTTGTAATGATTGAGTAGTGTTGGGTGATAATTCAGCAAGTGTCGGGTCTGATTTATATCTTTCAAAAGCATTGTCTGTATTATCAATTACAATATAACCTTTAAAAAAGGGATCATAAACATTATCATTAATTGAAAGCTCTCTTATAGCACTTTTTTGTAATTCCACAACTACACTATTAGGATTGACAAGTGTTGCACGGAACACATAGTTTTTCTTATTAATTAAATGGAAAAACTGATTGTAATTTTGTGAGGAGTAAGAAAATGTCTCTGTATATCTCATTGCAGTTGTTGTTTAATACTATCTAGTATTGGCTTCACATAGGGTTTTTGTATTACTTTTATTTTAGTTCCTGCTGATATCTGTTGAAATGGGTTTGTAATCTTGTTTACTATACATATTAACCACCACAAATATGTAGTACCATATAACTGATAACTCAACACACTTAATGGTAGTGATGTAGGCAGCACAATAACATCAAATATGTTACTAGCTATATTATCTGGCACTGATATGTTCTTTAATATATTATAGTAGTAAAAGTTAGGGGCTGGTTCCCCGGTTGGTGTTGTTGAATTAGGGGTCTGATAAACTTTAAACAAGTTTTCATACCTGTAAGCTTCTAAATTTGGTAAATCTGTTATATATTTTTGATATTGCCCTTCCATGTTATACTGCTCCTGTATTTATTGGTGATTTTCCTACTGTTACCGGGTTTGGATTGACACTAGCATATAAGAAGTTCCTTGTTTCTTCATTTAAACCTTGTAATGATATTGATACTTCATATGCATCAGGAACTATAGTTTCAATAGTAGTGAAATTTGCACCAGTACTATTTGATATTGGAACCGTCACACTTTGTAGACGTCTTGTACCTAAAAACTTTACTGATAATCCTGAAATAAATGCATAAGGCATATATACTACGCCAGGAATTTGTACTTGATATATTACCGGTAAATCGATAATTGATCTTGTAATTCTTCCTGGCCTGTTTTGATATATTAAACCGTATAATAATTGCCAGTTTCTAGAAATATCTGAAACTTTACGTGTATTGAGTAATGGGAATACTAGTTCTATTTTTCTACCATTATCGCCCATTGCAAACTGTTTTGATTTTTCAATGTACACGCCCGGTTTTAATGCTCCGACTAAATTAGTAGTTAAACCTGCAAATCCTTCAACAGCACCTGCCACCTGTCCTAATATACCACCTGCTTCACTACCAAAATCTAAGGAACTATCATTGTAGCTATCACCTAGGTACGGAAACTTATAATTAAATCCTGTATTTTCTGTAATATACAAATAATCGTACGGGGCTAAAGCAGGGTTGTTAAAAGATCCTGAATTTTGTCCTCCTGTATTGGTAGCTGCCCCTTGAGCATTGTTTACGACGTTATAAAGTGATTGTGATGCGTTTTTAAGTAATGCGTTACCTGCTTGCCCCCCTGTCTGTAAAAGTTTAGTAATAGAATTTTGTAATGAGGTTGGTAAAACGCTGTTAGCTGATTGAGTGGTAGCTAAAATAGAATTAATAATGTTTGAAACATTACTATTGACTATTATTCTTCTTTCGATTAAAGTGGCATATGGTACTCCAACTCTAGACGTTTGAGGGCTTACTGTCCATGGAAATGTATTGACAACATCTATCCAATCTGCCGTTGCACCGCTAGATGTATCAGTATAGTACTTGGTGGGTAGTACAGCGTTAGCAATATTTGATGAACCTTGTGTAGCGGCATTATTATTAACACTAGCTTTATTTCGTGTTAAGATGGGTAATGGCTGATTTGGTACCGTATATAATGTCCAGAGGTTGTTGTTTAATGCAGCCATATATTATATTTAAAGATTAAGCAGGTGAACCGAAATCCAAACCTTTCGCTTGAATATTTCGTATTGACTTGTGATGATGTACACTAGGTGAAACATGATTTATCACACTTGCACTATTGCCACCGACATTTAAATTAGCTAAAGCATCTTTTATTGAAATTAATATCCTATTATTAACTGCTAGTAGTTCAGTTTGTTTAGATAAGTGAGACGATGTTACATCAGTTAAGTTTTCTAATGCACCGTTGTTCTTTTCTAATAGTTTTGAATTGTCTTTGATTGCATCTTCAGAAAGATTAGCTGTAGCTAACTGCGGTGTTTCTTCAGGTGGCTCTGGTACTGCGGTTTCAGATGTAGATGTCTTTTTTTCTCCTACATCTGATGCTTCTGCTGTGCTTGCTTGTTTATTTGGTTGTTTATCTGGCGTTGCAGTTGCAGGTTTTGGTTTTTCAGCATTTAACTTAGCAATATCTGCATCTGTTGGTGTCGTGCTATTATCTTCCTCTTCAGTTTTAAAACCAAAGAAACCTTTTGCCATATTAAGCAAGTGTTTTGCACCTTTACTTGGGTCAAACTCTAATGAACCATCTGGGTTTATAGAGAAGAATGATCTTAATGAAGCAGGTAAAAGATTAAGCAACATCTTATAAAGAGGTTGCATTGTTTTGTTAATGACCTGTCTTACATCCATTCCCTGTTTAGTTGCTTCTTCTGCAGTTGCAGGAGCTCCAGCTAATTCTGCAAAGAATCCAAACCCTGGTATTGCATATGCAAGTTTATTAAACCCGGACTTGTAATCTCCTCTTACTATATCATACCAACCTTCAACTGCTTGTAAATAGTTGTGAATAACTGGAATGTTATAAATGAATTTACCCACTGCTTTTGCCCAATCCTTTAATATACCAAGTTTCTTTGCAGTACGTTTTGTTGGGTCTTTTTCATCATTAGCTTTAGCATCTAATACTGAATTCATTATATCTAACCCTAATGATAAGGTTGTACCAAGACCAGGTACTGCAAGGTCAAGTAATGATGCAAGACCACTTATTAAAGCTATCACACCACCTACCATGTCCCCGGACTTAAATCTTGAATAAGCATCTGCTAATCCTAAAACTGTACCTACTATAGGTATCTTTTTTAGTACTTTAGGGCCTAAAGTCTCACCTAACTTTTTAGCCATCCAAAACAAGCCACCTTTTATGCCTACTTTACCCAGCATGGTAAATAGACCTTTTAGTGGACCGTTGTTAAATAACCCCATTACAAAAGAAGCTATACCACCTAAAACTAATAAAGCAGGGCCAATAAGCAGTTTTACATATTTCATTACTTCACTATCTTCTTTTTTATCTTCCCCATTTTTGGGCATACGTAAATTTGCTATTTTTTCTAACTTCTTACCTAATTTGTCGTATGTGTTTTCTGCTTTCTTACCAAATTCCGACACAACAACATGCTGTTCTTCTTGCACCACCTCTTCTGGCTTGTCCTGTTGTTTACCTTTACCTGATAGTAACCTTGCTAAAGTGTCTTTAGATTTTTTACCAAACTCTGATAAGATGATTTGTTTAGGTTTTTCTTCTACCTCTTCAGGTTCAGTTTCAGTCTTAACTTCAGTTCCAAGTAATTTCTCTATGTTAGATAACTTTTTGATTACTTCGTCATTGTTACCTGAAAGTGCGTCTTTATCTTCTGCTGCTGGTTCAGCTGGCTCTGGTGTTTCTGTCTTTTTACCAAAGAAACCAGCTATTTTATCTAAAGTGCCTTGTTTTTCAGGAACTTTAGTTGGTTGTTCCTGTTTATTCTTTGTTTCTGGTTGCTGCTCAGCAGTTTGTACCTTCTTTTCTAAGTTAATAAGGTTGGCGCCAAGTTTATCTGACACTTTAGTTAAAAGTGCTAGAATCTCTCCCATGCTTTTATCAGTCGCCATATGAATATTTATGGCAAACCTATTATATTAACTATACAATGAAGAATTCAGGAATAATATCAATAATAGTATCGGTACCAGGTATTGTAGCAAAACTTCTTTCAGTATCTCTTATAGTATTGATATAATCGGTGATCTGCACAAATTTAATACTATCTATGTTCTCAAGCAAGTTAGCTGCAGCTTGTAAATCCGTATGTAACAAAATTTCTTTATCATTTACCTTCAATTTAGGAATGAACTTTAAGATCTCATGGACAAATAGGTCGCTTATTAGTGTCTTAAGCTTATTACCATTTAGAGTTTCATTCTTATACTTGTTTAGTAACACTACATTCACCTTATCGTCAATTACTAAATTAGGCGTCCTAACTGTAAATGTGTAATTGTCCATTACAATTTGTTTTTCTGTTGGTGTATAGGCTATGGTCCTATTTTTGGCTAAAATGTCGTTAACTGAAATGGTTGTGTCGTTCTTTTCATAACTGTCAGATAGCTGTGAACGTAACTGTAAAGCAAAATTTACCCTGTCTACGGTATCAAATCTTGAAATATCACCGCCTAAGTTTTGTTTTAAAATTTTAAAGAAAGTGTTATTAAAAAACAATGATGCTAAAGTGGAGTCAACAGATGATTCAATAATGCTTTTCTGTTGCTGTAAAGTTAATGGGGCTAACTGTATATCTTCTTTAGTAGACGGTGAGTAGGCAGCAATAGTTGCCTTTGTTGTGTTAATTTCTTTAAGTAGATCTGTAAAACTATTGTTACTCATAACAGTATTTACTTACTAAGTTAGTTATTCAACTATCCTGACCATTGTTGCTTTTACTTTGCTCACTCTTCAAGGAATTTAAAAATATCTTAAGTTCAGGCAATGTATATTTGTCAAAATCATTAGCACCGAAGTTTAGACTTCTTATACATACATATTCAAAGTTGTATATAGCACCAATGTTATCGTTAAATACTCTTTTTAGAAACCCTAATAAAGTACCTGTAATAATATCAATCTCAATATCTTTTATAAATGGTATATTAAGCTGTCTAAATTGGTTTTGCAATCTATTAAAAGTATCCTGTAACGGTATATTTGAATTGTTAATGACAGTTAGCTTTTCCTCGTAACTAAAAGTTGAACATTCAATTTCTTTTGTTGGTACGACTACTTTTTTGAGGCTATCAGCAATTACCCTATCAATGGTAGGGTTGTATAAATTATCTGGTATGTTAAAATGGTACTCAACATTTTTATCAGTAACCACCACATCATTTACTGTGAATTTAAATGCATTTAGTATGGTTTTCAAATCCATAGTAGTGTTAATACCGTTATACTGGAACGCAAATTCATTACCATACAGTAAGTTCCTTATTAACAGTAAACAATAAAATTTCTCTACACAGTTTAGCGTGGGGCCTATTACTGTTGAACTTAAAATTTCATTAAACACTGCTTGTAGTTCATTCACATCATCTGTAAATAGTTTTTTGCACAGATTTTTATATTCAGTGAAAGATATTTCTCTTATCTTTAACTGTTTACCGTTTATATTGTAATTTAAATGATTTGATATCAATGTATGATAAATGGTATAAAGCTATCTACCGTATAATCATCATATATAAACGAAACATCGTATTGTTCAATACTCTCAGCATCATATGACAAGTTACGTGTACCCAAATTTAGTGGCACACAGTCATAAAACTTCCAAACTTTTCTATTTACCATAGGATACTCTGCAAAAGTTTTTCCTAATTCGTAAATGTATATATTACACTTTACATTTAAAGGGTCGTTAGCATTTCTTGCTACATACCCTGCATGGGCAGCTGCAATTAACCAAGGCCTCATTACAAAGTCTGTAAACGATGTATTAGTTTCTCTAAACTGAAGTGTTAAATTGTTTGAAGCAAATGCATCTCTTCCTTGTAATACACCACCTTGTTTAAAACCGCTATTGTTTTCAATGGCTGCTGTACCTGTACCTAAATTTTCTGATGGAATACTAGCTCCTGTTATAAACATACAACCGTATGTTTTTTGTAGATCATTTGTTTTAAGTTCTGTTATAGTATTATCAAAGTTATTATTGTAAACATCTGCACCTTCTAGTCTTCTTAATAAAGTGGAAGATATCTGATTGGGTATAGTGTCTATAATAACCATAAACTGTGTTCTTAAAGGTATGGCAGCTACCCAATTGTCCATAGTTTGTAAAAAATGACTTACTGGGCTTGAAGTGTCAAAACCTTGCACATTTGATGCAATTCTACCATTTTGATAAGCAGCTTGCCCCACTTGAGGTGTTCCAAAAATAGATTGCAGATTGTTTAGTAAGCCTGGAATTTTACTACTACTAAATTTCTTTTCTAATCTACCTAAAGCACTGTTACTAATTGCTTTTGATACTGGATTGTTATAGCCACCATTTTTTAAGTTTGCTAAACCTGCCGCAGCATTAGAAACAGAATTTAAAAGACTAGACATACAAATATTTAATGAAAAAAATACCGCACCATAAGATGCGGTATAAATTGTTAACTGTAGTGGCTATTAACCTGTTTTTCTCCAGTAGTGATATGCTAGTGTAACATCAAAGTTTTGAATTTCACCAGCTGTTGTAATATCATATGCTAAATCAGCTACCTGTCTAATGCTTACACCAACTAATTGATATTGAGCTACTTTAACTAACTGTTTATCAAGTTGTACTAAGTCAATAACTGCTGTATCTGATGGTGCAAAGTAGTTACCTGTTGATGTTGCATCATCGAATGTATCGGAAACAACTTGTAAGAATTTTTGTCTTAATGCTTGTGCTTCGTCTGAATAGAAATTAATAACATATGCTTCACTGCCTGGGTATGAAACTGTTCCTGGAATGTTAAAATTTAAGCCCATATAAGGAGCTGTTAAGTTTGCAATTTGTTTACCAGGTAAATTAGCTGTTCTGGCATATACTAAATCATTTTCTGTAACAACCTGGCTACTAGCATTACCGAAGTTAATGTTAATAACTCTAAACAAATTTGAACGTGCAAAATCCTTAGCAATTGCTTGTGTGTAAAAGTCTTGAATCGTCTGGGAAGTATCCGCCATGAAAATATTTAATCTGTGCAATTAGTAATAATACGTATTTTATAAAAAAAAATACACAAACAATTTAAAATTTTTATTAAATTTAACAATATATGGAAATTATCCTAGTATTAATTGCTGGTTTGTTGTGTCCATTTTATTGTCTAAAAGCACGTTTTTGATGATTACGTCCTTTTTAGAATACCATACATTGTTAATAAGATACCCAACCGAGGTTACTTCTTGAATAACCCCGGTTCTTTCATTGGCATCAAATGACGTTGTATAATAAACTGTTTGACCTTTCATATAAGTTATGCTAACTCACTGAAATTGGTACCGGTAGGTGTAGCATAGAAGTTTACTAAGATAAACTCTGCTGAACGTACTGGTTGTAAGTAAATGTCAACAACAAGCTCATTTGCATCAATAACAGCTGGTGTATTATTACGTTCATCACATACGATTAGGTAATCATATACGCCTTCTGTATTCTTAGCATTTTCAAATAGTGGCTTTAACGTATTGACTAGTCTTGTTCTTGTTAATAATGTGTTTGGCTCAAATACAAAGAATTTAGCTGTTGCATTTGTAGCTTTTTCAAGATTTAAGAACAATCTTCTTACGTTAACTCTATCGAATGCGCTAGGTTGCTTTAAGAATGTCTTTTGACCGTAAATTACATAACCCTCATTCGGGAAGAATGCAATTGGATTTACTGCAATGTTGTATAATTGATCTCTTTGCTTTTGATTTGGATAAAGAGCAATGTCAACTATACCATTTACAATACCTCTTGTAAAGCCTGCTGGTGCAAACCATGGCTGGAAGTTAGCATCTGTATTTGCATATGTTGCTGCTACGTAGCCTGAGGATGGAATCCAAACATTGTCGTTAAGATTGTTATCAAATACTTTGACCCAATTACCATAAATTGACATATAGCTTGTATTAAATGGCTGCGTTGCAGCTTTAATTGGGCTATACACATTTAGTGCAAAATTGTATGATGGGTTATCTAAGATCTTTGAATTTGGACCTTGTATGAAAAGATTTCTTGGTAAGTCACCAATAAAGATATGATCTTTTCTTACTAAAGTTGCAAAATTTGAATACTTGTTAATGATCGTTTGATAATTTTGAATAAACGTCTTAGCTGTTGGATCTGTAATACTGCCTGGATCTGTTACATATAGTCCATTTAATGGAATTGTAATTTCATCATTGAATACGCTTATTGTAGAGCTCAATGAAGGTGTGTTGTTCATATACTGCTGTACTGCAAATATCGTTGACATACCAGCATCAACTGTCACGTCAATGTTATAAAGTTCAGTGTTAGCAGCAATGTTTAATAATCTATCTACCTTTGCTGGAATACTACCTAAATCTTTCGTTTGTAAGTTACCATTAGTATATGAACCTAATGGGAATAAGCTATCAGCACCAAGTAGTGTGTTGTAAATGCTGACTAATGTACCTGTTAAGGTTGCAACTGCTGAAGTTGAAGTGGATGATGTAATACCAAATGCTGATGAAGCTGTGGTAAACAATGTATTAAGACTTGCACCGGAAGAATAGTTCTGTGTTACCATTCTTATCTTGTTTGTAGGTGCTCCACCGTTATCTAACCAAGGTGTGCCATTAATTTGCGAAATGTAGTCGTTAACTAATACTACTACGTTTGAAGATTGATTGTCTTCTGTAGCTAGATAAAAGTTTTGTGGGCTTCCACCGTTAGGATTGTTAATTGTTCTCCAATAATCTAATGAACCTGTATACTTTTCAACCAACGAGTAAGCTAATTGAATTGTGTTAGGTGAGAAAGAGGACTGATTTAATTTAAATACGCCTAAGTTTAATGTATCGTCCCAAGCTCTTGTTCCGATGTTAAAGGAACTTGCATCTTCTAATACTTGTGATACGCTTGGACCTGTATTACCTGTAATAATTGAACCGTATGGTAAATTATCAGATACAGCTGATAGGTTAAATGCTAATCTTGCTGAAGGTAATGTAATATATGGAACTGTTACCTGATTTGGATTTGCTGTAACAACAGATTGGACAGTTAAGATATCATTATAATTGGAACTTGGATTGATATTTGAGTTATCAATTAGGCCTACATAATAACCTTGATAGGTTTGATCAATAGTTGTTTGACCTTTGTTTAATACAATAACGCCTGAACTACCAATTTGTGAAAGCTGTGTGATTGGTGAAAAATTGACTGTATTGCTCCAGTTAAATGAAAAACCGCTACCGTCTGTAGCAGTGCCCTTTTGAATAATGGCTTGGTATTGGGCTTGAGTTAGGTCAAAGTGAGATGGTTGACCGAGCACATACATAATACCCGATTGCTGAGCATTTAAAGTTGTAAACTCTGTACCGTAAATTGATTGGTTGTTATTGTCAATACATACTGGAATAACTGGATAAACTAATGCACCGTAATATGTACCAAAACCTGTACCGTTAGCAGGTCCATAAGGCATTCTATAAACATTAACATTTGCCGAGGTATTAAAAATAGGTGCAACAGATTGATAAAAATATCTTTCTGCTGGAGTCTGCGGCGTGCCATAAACCTGTTCAAATTCATTTAACGAATTTACCTGAACGATTTGATCGGATGGACCTTGTGGTGCAAACCCTGCTACTAAAATATTTGTCCCGGTTGGTAAGACTGGTGTTTGACTTAGATCAACTTCATTGATCTGAACACCTGGTGATTGGAGTGTTAATGCCATATATTATTATTTATAGAATTGCGAATAAAAATTACACCAAATCAACAAAGAATTGAGAGAACGCAAACTCAAAAGTCGTTTCAATCTCTTCTGCATTTCTATAATTATAGTCAATAAAGCCTAGGGAAACTGGAAAAGCTTTTGTGTATGTAAACATTGCTATGTTTTGATCAAACTCATCTTTTGCATACATAATAAAGTCTGATTGATAGGAAGCAGGGCTTAAAGCCTTGTTTAAATTCCCGTTATTACTCACTTGCGTGGATGGGACAATATTACTACTATTATATAGCGATGTTTTTTGATCGTTTAAAAGATTAAGCCATTTGTATATAACCCAATAGTTGTTAAATCTGTTATCAACCGTAAAATTCACCGTAATGTTTGGATATGGCGGCCTGCTTAATGATGACGTTTTAATTGACTGGCCGCTGTACCCGGATATGTTAGCAGGTACTGAAATTTCTGGCACTACTGCCCCGTAAACTGAAAATTGAATAGAGTCTTGATTAACAAAGTCGTCACTTCTTATAGATAAATCATTACTAATAACTGACCTCATTATTTCAGGTAACTGTATAACGAGTAAAAATTTATCTTTTCTACTTTTATTAAACTGTGACTGAATAACAGGGTCTGAAGTTGGTAATGCACTCATTGTAGTGGTTTAAATCCTTGTAAAGATAGTGTATACATGTCGTCGTCGTAGGGGTTAGGAGAATCAGTTACAGATTTTCCAATAATTGACGGTAATGCATTGTTTCCGTCTTTTTGATTGTAAAAAGAGTGAGCTGATGTATAGTATTTAATGCCATAATCTAATTGCTTTAAAATTAGCGGTCTATTATTATTATCATACTTTACAACTTCAAAATGCTTTGAAACTAACGCTTCGTCTAATATAATAAGAGCCCAAATCATAGACATTACCCTATCATCATGGTATCCAGCACCTTTTTTAGCTGCCCAAGTTCCGTTTGCACTTCTAACAAAGTCTCTCATCTCTTTTAAAGTTCCCATATCTTTAATCTGAACTACTTCTAATTGATTAACCCAGTAACGCATGTTTGTAACGCCAGTAAATTTGGTATTTGTATGTGCTACAACACCTAATTGAACTTTTGTACGCCCTGTTACTGATGCACCCCACGATACAATATTATCATAGCTGTGAACTTCACGTAAATTGTCTACAACCTGGGCTCCGCAGTTATTTCTCTCAATACAAACAAGAGGTTTACCCCATTGTGTTAAAATCTCGTGCAATTTTTCAGTGAAATGATAAGGAGATATGCCGTTGTTGTGATATACTGCAACTTGCTTTATAGAAGTTAAGTCAGATATATCTAATATTTGAATTACTGAAGCATCCTTATCAACACCTTCACTTACGTCAACTCCTGCTACATATATATTAGAGTCTTTTGGTTCTTCCCAGATAAGATAATGTCCGTCCTCCATTACATACTTCGGGTCAGTGACATACACCTTTAACCTGTCATATAATTCCTCATTAACGGAACTTTCACCAGAATCTAGGAACTCACAATTAAACTCTTGATTAAATGCATCTAAACTACCAATAGTTGCTACGGTTTCTTTCTTCCATTTTTCATCTCTACCTGGAATCTCATTCCATAAAATTTTATCACTTTCCCAACCGTTCTTCTTTTGTTCTGCTCCAATATACAAGCTATGAAACAAATTGCCTGTACCGTTTGCAGTAGAAGCTATAAAGATTTTTGATTTCTTAGATGATGAAACGATTGGATACACTGATTTCCAAAATTCATCAACTAAATGAGGTTCAATGAACGCTAACTCATCTAATATAAGACAGTTGATAGATTGACCTCTTGCAGCAGTGCCGGTGGTGGTTGATATACCAATTCTACACCCGTTACCTAGTATCATAGACGTTTTACCATACTCTTTAACACCAGGTTTTAACCAATTTGGTAATTCCTCATATGCTAATCTAATTCTTCTAAAGATTTCTATTGCAGTGCCCTCTTTATTTGCTACAATTAATATAGATTGGTCTTTTTGAAAGCATGCAATCCATAATGCATATATGGTCATTAACGTGGTTTTACCAATCTGTCTAGAAGCTAACAATATAAAGAATCTATTATCACGCATCTTACGTAACACTCTCTTTTGACACAAATGAAGTTCAATTTTTTGTTTACCTTCGTCTAATGATATAATATGGAAGTGGTTTTCAGCAAAATAGAGAATGTTTTTTGATGACTTTTCTAAGTCCGCAATCATCTCTGGTGTGTACTCAAATTCCGCGTTAACGGTTGGGAGGTTAGGGTTATTTAAATACGTCTGTTTGTTTTTAAGCATGAGCGATATAAATATTTACATGTCCACTTCTAAGAACCTAGTAGATATATGGGAATTATATAACAGTCAAGTGCTAAATGAAAAAGCACCTGCTAAACAAGCAACGAAAATGACCACTAAGAAGGGTCCAGGTCCAGTTGACTTAAACAGCCCAAAGGCTAAAGACATTCAAAACAAAGATACCTCTGGTCCAGCAGCTGCTGATGGTTACGGTGATGTGGCAGTAGACGTACGCAATCCAAAACATAAGAAGGACAATGCATATAATATTACGAATCTTAGTTTTGGAGAAAATTTTGACCAAAATATGGAAAAAACATCAAAAGACAAGATAAATAATAATATGAAATCTATTTTCAATAAACTATACGAAGAAGTAATGGGTAACGAAGATGCAGCTGATCTAGCAGCACTCGGCGTTGATTCAGAAGGCCAAGGACATGAAGGTGCAGAAGGTGAAGATGCAGATCTCACACATGCCGAAATTATTGAGATGCTTGAAAAGGCATTAGCTGCATTAAAGAAACATGCAGAAGGTGAATCTGAAGGTGAATCCGAAATGAGCGGTGAAACAGAAGGTGAAGCCGAAGGTGAAGCAGCTTCAGAAGATAATGAAGAAGATGCAGATGAAGAAGACAATGAAGAATCTGATGATGCTGATGAAGAAGATGAAGAAGTTAAAAAAGAATCATCTGGCGCAATTTATTCCGTTGACAATCCAGTAGATGGTGACGGAAAGCTAGTAAGTGATGAATCCGGCAAAAAGCTCACAAAGCATAATATGATTAAAGTCGGTGACAAAACTGCAAAACTTGCTAATAAGGGCAAAGCACAGTACAATGTTAACAATCCAGTAGATGGTGATGGTAAAGAAGTACCAGACTCAGCTGGTTTAGCAATGACAAAGCACAATGCTATTGAACCTAAGAGCAAGATTAAAGGTAGAAATCAAGAATTCTTCGGAGTATAAGATATAACGAAAATAGATTAAATTAAAGCCGCTAGCAATAGCGGCTTTTCTTTTGCTTAAATATATTCGTGGACCTATTCAAAGAGTTTTTTAAATCTCATACACCAACATTAAGTCTTAGAGGCGGTGTACAAAGAAGACATCGCAATCCATTAGGAACAACCGATGTAAACAGACATTATAGAAGGAAACATCTTAATTTAGTTCCTGATATGTACAAGGCTAAAGAGGACGCTAATCCAAAGATTGAAACTCTAAAGAAAGGCCCGGGTAGATTTGTCTGTAATACAAAAGACTTGCAGTATATAACAAGAAAATTTTTAAAGGGCTTGCCTCCAAAAGCAAATGAAATGAAAATGCTTGGTGGTAAAATGGGCATAAAGCTTTACCATGATATCAATTCAGGTAAATGGATTATAGAAAAAAATTAACATGTATAACGCACAAAATAACGGATTACCTGGGGTAGTTGACTCAGATGGTTTTTGTTTTAGATACGTTGATAAAAACGTTATACAGAATGAAGAATATTTGTTTAGTAACTACTGGAGAGAACAGATTAACACTTACGGTACTATGGTTACGTATTATGTTAATGCTTATAACGTACTAAACGCAGATAATTTTTACGGTGAACAACCAACACAGAAATATGCTGAACCTAGAAATGTAGTTTTAGCAGTTGACTTAGCAGAAAACGCAACAGCATTATCAAAATTTGGTTTTCAAGCAGATGATGAAATTACTGCATATATTCACCTATCTACTTTCTATGATGTATTTCATAATATAAATTTAGAAATACTAACTAATGAATATTTGAGTTCTCCTACGTTGTCAGCTAAATTAGAAACAGAAAACTTATTTGGATTACGTACAGAGGACCCAACTACCTTTGAAACGCAATTTAATCAAGTACAACCTAAAGCAGGCGACGTTTTTACACTAACAGAATACGGTTACGGACGTCCAGGACCAAGAAGCGGATACAATTACGAAGTTACACAAATTTTAGACCAAGATATTGCAAGAACAAATCAGTTAGGTGGTCATTATGTTTGGATCTTAAAGGCTAAGAGACTTGATTACAGCTTTGAACCTGGTCTATCAGCAGAAAAAGGAAGTGATCAAGTTTATGACGATACTTCAAGTGGTGTTTTACCTGGTGGTAAACAAGACCCAGCACCGCCTAAGAAGTATGATGAAATTTACCCATTAACATCAATTGACCAAGTTAGCAACACCACTATATTCAGTATGTCAGCTAATGATGCAACTGACGTGTACGGTAACTACTAATCAGATTAAGTTTAAAAGATAATCTATAGTATTTTCTGCTATTTGTTTACTGTCAAATAGCATTTCAAACCTACCAGCACCGCCGCCCATAAAGGTATACAGCACTTTATTGTCTTCCTTTAACTGTATGTTGTATATCTGATAAGTTCTACCCGGTATAAACAACTCTTTAACCTTACCAGATAGTTTAGGTTTTTTGACAACAAAAACTTTACCTGGAATGTACTTCATTTCTTGACAACCCAATTTTGAATATGATACTTCATATCCTTTTCACGTTCTTGAATGTATTTTTGAAATGCTAAAGGTTTTACCCAGTTAAGATTCTTGTCAGGATTAATACCCAATTGCTCAGCCTTGTCACAAGCAAGGTTTACCCCTTCAAATAAACACGCAAATCGTGTTAAAAAATTGATATCATTCTTGTAATCAATTTCAGGTTCTAAATCTGAGTCTTTTTTTGCTCTTTTAACGTTTTCCATCGTATAATGATTGTATGAGTTTTCCTAATAGAGTTATTTTCATTTCCTTGTCATCTATGCTGTAGTTTTTGTACAACTGTAGTAAATTAAACGTCAAATCTTTAATAATTTTTTTATTCTGTATGAAAAGTGCTTCCTGATCCTTGTCTGATGTATCAATTGTATTTTTATCAAGGGCATGTATCAGTACTTCAAGAAAAATTTTAAGTGCTTGATTATTTTTATTTTTTTCTGTAGCCAATCCCTCTTTTAACTTGAACAATTCTTCCATACTCAAGTTAAGACATGTGCTTATGCTTTTAATCAGTTCATTTAACTGAACAACTGGTGCTTCTTGCTTAATGTCAGTTATTGAGGAGTTGATCTGTGTGGTAATCTTATCTAATTCACTCATTTTTGTGTGTAGATAGGTTCCGTGGTAAGTACTGGCTTAATATCAATGTCAAGTTTAATGGTTTTGTTACATTCACTGCACTTATATGTAACGTTTTCATCAAATCTAACTATAACATCTTGTCTATTCTTTTGTCCACAAGGACATTCCACTAATGCAACTTGTTTTACTGCCTCTTTAAGTTGTTCTATACGTATTTGTTCAGCTTTAAGTAACGTTCTATTCTCATATATGGTGTTGCCTATGTAAAATGCCATGACCTGCACTACGAAAGCTAATAAAAACACCAAAATCCAATGTGTAACAAACAATGCTGCTATTAAACCGCTAACTAATGCGGTGATACCTAACGAAATTAAAAACTTTTGTATCATTTACCTATTGTATCTATGCCATTACTAATATCAACTATGGCTTTACCTATAATAGTGCTCTTTTCTTTGATTTCTCTTAATAGATGCTTGTATTTGTCTTTAAGGGCTGGGTTTTCTAATGCTAAATCCATTATCTTAGAAAGGTTTAACGTTGCTATATACATATCTGATAGGACTTCATCGGCTTGATTCAGTGGATATGGTTTTACATTACCGGCATCATAATTTGTATCCTTCTTATTAGCGTTTAAGAACGATTTGACTTGATTTGCAACAGGAGGTGTCTCTGTTTTCTGACCCATTATCTGTCTATTTGCATTCATCATTGAGTCATCTTCTGAAATTAGCCTTTTCATATTAAATATTTATGTAAATCTAATAAATAATAACATATATGAGCGTTTACGAGAATAGATTTAAGAAGTTCTTAGTAGAAAAAGACGAAACACCTGATGTTCCAGATGAAATGACGGATCAACAGGCTATGGCACAGACGTTAGATAAAGGTACCGCTCCTGAGGACTTTGATGTAGAGGCTCCCCCAGCAGGTGCTGTTGCTAAACCAACACTCTCTGCTATACAACAAAAGATGTATGATGAATTAAAGGCTTGGACAGAAAAGATTGATGAATTTAAAAAGTTTCTCAATGATCCAAACCCAGATAGCTTAGTAAGCAAATTGAATGCTGCTGAAACAGACACTTTATTTGATAAAATCAGTACTGCTGAAACGAAAAAGATTGCTCGTGTTGCAGCAGAGTTGTCTAGCTTTAATGAAGACCTAAAAGGTTACTTAGCTACAGCTCATGACCCTAAGTACCGTTACAATTAAGATACACTATTCTTAATTTTTGTTAGTATTATCTTTGCTTTCAAACCGCTGAAAGAGTTTTCAATAATAAACTTTGGATCTATCTGGTCTAAATTTTTTGAAACACAGTATTCATTTATATCTTTAAATTTTTTCAGCTCTTCTGGCCATATAAAGATCTTTTCATTAGTATCTGTCAATGATATGCTCTTTTTTAATGATGCTTTATCGTTCCACTGATTATCTAAACACCAAATTTTAGTGTAAGTGGGTAATGTATTAATTTGCTGCTGTTGTAAATCGGTGAATATCTTGTTTCCGTCTTCAGTAATACCGCATACTGCAAGCCCATTCTTTATAAAATAAGAGTCAATAGGACCTTCAAAGATAAAAACATATTCCAATGACTGATCTATATTGTGGATACCATATAAACTACGGTTACTACGTACTTTACTAAGGTACTTTGGCTTTAACTTGTTATCAGCTGGTAATAAAGTTCTGGTTTGATAAAAAATGATGTCGTTATTTGCATCATAAAAGGGAAGTACTAACCTATTTTTATGTACTTTATCGGATAAAGAAAGGTAAAAAACTTTTGGCCTGTTTATAGCAGTATCTAAACGTCTTTTCTTTATTAAATCCATTGCTATACCCACTACTTGATTGTCTTTATGGAACTCTACTTGATTTTTATCAGTTAAATTGATGCAATCGTCGGGTAATGACTTAGACTCAGGAACTACCTTAGTTTCAACTTGCTTTACTGGAACCACATCATTAGTTCCCTTTTTTATCTCAGCAATTAACATGTTAAACGGCAACCCTGTTAAATCACATAAGAACCCAAATGTCTTCTTTGTATACCCACAGTTATGACAGAAAGCATACTCTTTTTCTGGTATATAAAAGAATCTCCTCTTCTTTCCAAAAGAAGACCCTTCTCTACAGAAGGGACAACTACCTTGATAGGTTTTAGCTATCTTGTTATACGTTGGGTGACTTACGCACTCAAAGAATTTCTGTACAACAAACTGTTCTGGAATTGGTACCACACATTATTATGTGCGATAAGACGTATTTTTCAAGGAGTTTCTTTGACTATTTTTGTAGTCTTGTAATACTTCACCTGTTTTAGCATCCTTAACACTGACCATTCCTCTTTTTACAAACGATCCCGTTACTGGGTCATTGTAAACTGCTTGTTCATATGTTTTACCATCTTGTGTAAACGTGTTAATAACTGGGTAACACGCTTGCCCACTGTAAGGCGATATAATTTTTGTCGGTTCAATAAACATGTCCATGGCAATATTTAGTCAGAGACCTTATGCGATCCAGAATTCTGGCTGTTATACTTGAACTGAGCACAGCATAACTTGTATATATTGCCTGGTAATGTATGTGCTAACTCAGCAATTTTATGCTCCATAGCAAAATCAAACTTATCTATGGGTATTGACCTATTAATATTCTTTGGAATGCTTAAAAAGTGATAGTTATCCATGTCTTTCTTAACATAAACTAACATTTCACCGACATAAGTCCCTGTCCCTACAGCAAAAACTTGTTTACTCTTTGGTATTACTTTACTCTTTCTATTTAAAAGGTTCTTAAAAACCTCAAACTTAGATGGTACTAATGGTTTTACCTTTGAAATCATAAGAGTTTCTATGGAGAAACGTCGTTTATTCTATCGTTCCGATATTCCCGTCGTTTCTTACTATATGTTGTAGAAATTTCTGAAGATAATTACCAATAGCATCAGCTTCTTGCTGTGTATTGGCTGATATAATTGGTGGCACTTGCTTGCCTTCCATATCATAACCTAAAATTATGAAACTCTTCATAAATTCTTGACAAGTACCTACCATTGCGTCAATTTCTTCTTCAACTTGACGTCTTTTTTGCATTGACCCAGCCAGTTGTATACGTATTGCATCTCTCACCACCTGCAGGACAGCCTGCTGAGTTTCAGAGTTTGAAGGGTTAACTGGTGCAGGTATCGGGGTAGGGACTGGTTTTTTTCTACTTTGCTTTGTTTTTTTATTACCCGAACTTTTTTTATTGGTGGGTAGATCTGCCATACTTTTATTTAAGTTTGGCAAATGGATTTTTCGTAACATCGTTATTTACTCCCCTGTTTAATAATTCTGTGACTAGGGTTTCAATGCTTTCTGTTTTAAAATATGAACCTTTTGAGAATTTATTACCACCGTCATCAATTTCAAACAAAACTTCGTTTACTTCATTCTTATTTGTATAACAAGTGACGTAAACAGAACATAAGCCCGGGTCAACCAACACCGTCCAACGTCTTGGATCGTTTTGTCCGTAAGCGTTGAAGATCTTCCATACAATAAACCCGCTATCTTTTAGTCTTTTAATAAAATAACCAGCGGTTTTAATCTTATTGGATACTTTTTTCTCTTTTAACTTAAATTGGCTGAGCATATTAATTAATTAAAGCTGAAACTATATAAATCAATTTAGTATTTCCTTTTGATAGTGATATTTTTATCACTCCGTAAGCAGCATTTATAGCAAACTCTAGTTCATTACATTTGCTATAATTTATAAGCCTAAAAGTCTCAAACTTAATAGGAATACTCTTTGTTAGAGCACTACCAGTAAAGGCATCTGCTATTACTGTCTGGAAATTATCAGAATTTTGAGCATTTCTATCACCTAACTCACCATATATCTTATTATTCTCAAAATAAACATACAATTTATTAGTGTCTGTAGTAAAAGCTGCACCTTTAAACAAAGTAGCCAGTTTAGCTTCAGTAACTTTAAATGTAATGTCAAACTTTAAGTCATTTATCTTTTTAATGTTAATGGATGGTAGCTTCATTATACCATCTTCAAGTAAATGATATTTAAATTTAAATGAATCACTAACGTATTGCAAATTATTTGAGTTTAAATCTAAATTTAACTCATCTGAGTCAACGCATTCCAGTACGCGTACCAATTTTTTGATATCACCTACATTTAAATTACGATCTATATCAGATTCGCATTCTGTTTCAGAATATAGTACAAGAGTAGCATCCTGAGATGCAGTAATGTTACTAATTTTATTTTTTTCTACTTTAATTACAGTAGAGTCATTTAAATTAGAAATAGGTCCAAGTACATTACTTAGAAACTCTTTTCTATTCTTTATTTTTAATTTCATTTGTCTATTATAGACCTAATATTCTTAAGTACCAGTTACTTTTTTTTTCTTTTGTAACAAAATGTCCAGTTTTTCATTTATTGCTTTAATTTCTTTCTTTACTTCACTTATTTCAGCAATAATATCTTCGTACTTAGTTACTTTACTAAAATCAAATTCAAATTGATTAGGATCACTTACTGGTTGTACAACAGGTGCTATTTGTTGCGGTTGTGATATAGTAGGAATTTGTTGTACCTGGGGAGGAGACCATTGCGGTATTTGCTGTACTTGTGGTTGTGGAGGTAAACCTTGCTTTATAACTTCAGCAAGTTGTTTTTTTACCTCTTCACTTCTACGGTTTAAAGTGCTGGAAGCCCCTATAATGGAGCTATCCAGCTGCTTTAATTCCCCAAAGGTACTTCCCATCAAACCAACTACTAAATCTAGTTCGTTTTTATCCATTAGCTAGTTGCATCAAGTTCTTTTAACAAGCTATCAATATCACTATCATTAGTATCTGCTTTAGCAGGGGCTGGAGTTGGCTTTTTAGTTACAACTTCAGGTTGGTTGTTATCAATTACATCAACTTCATCCTTAACTACAGTGCAATAATAATGTTCATTTAACATTGCCTTAAGTTCGTCGTAGGACTTAGCAGGAAATACTTTATCTAGTTCAAATACACTTTCATATATCTTACTAGCCTTAGTATCATCTAGATCTGCAATAGCTGTTGGCATTGAAAACTTTGATGAGACGTAACTTGGATAATCACCTTGCTTTTCTACCTTAATCTTTAAGTTAACACCATTAGGTCCTAAGTCAAAGATACGTGCACCCAAATCATCTGCATCTTCACCCTCAATTGCATCGAGAATAATCTTTTGCAATTGCTTACCATACCGTAAGATCTTAACTTGACCATTATTTTCAGCATTGACTGGATCATTTACGACATAAACATTGACCAGCCACTTTTCTGCTCTACCAATTGCCTTGATCTTCTCTTTTTCAGCATCTGTACCAGTACGAAGTACACGAAAACGTTCTTCAGCGATCGGATCACGCTCACCAAACGTTTGTAAACTTAACGAGCCAACATACTGGCCAGTTGCAAAACTAGTCCAGCCATGCTGAAAATAATGGAAAAATGTTTTCTTAGGATCTTTTGAAAAGGGTAACAATCTTACTGTATAGGTATTACCTACTTCAGTCTTAAGAATATTGCCAACCCCGTTACTATTGTTATCTTGTGCTAATGCACCTTTAATACTTTGGAATAATGAGTTACTAATCATGTTTGTCATAAAATTGTCTATATTATACGTTATTGTTTTCAGATGTCAACTTATTATACATTAAAATGCATAATTTTTTTGCTTTTGTGCTGCTAAAATACTTAGCCCTATAAAAACCTAAATTACCAAATGTGTCGCCAAATACTTCTCTCTTTAAATCACTATCATAACTTTGTACTATCTTTTCAAACCCAGGAAATGCAAATAAACAATATATTATAATGTTTCTATTTTTTAAATGCATCATGAATTCATGCCACTGGCTATCTTTTGGCTGATAGTTGACGTAGTTTTTTACTTTAATTTGTTTCTCGTTACAGTAATCTCTAATAAACACAAAACTATCTTTTATTTTAACTAGAGTCTGTGGATGATCTGGTGTGTCAACTAAAAACTTACTCTCATATATAGTATAAGCTTTGATAGCTTTTTGAGAAGTATAAAATTTCACCTCAACATGCTTATCATCGTAAACAAAGAAAGGTGCTTCAAAAAAGTCTTTAATGTTTATGTTTGGAAACCTATTAAAAAATTGTGCTAACTTAACAATATAAGGATATTCTTCCTTTTCTTCAAAGGAGTCAAAATTTTTCCTGTACCTGAACGGCTGGTTGTTGAGTTTACGCGACGTCTCAAGGTAACAATTGTAAATGTACTTTTCTTTTTCAGTCACGACGTTATTATATCGTTTTTCCTAAAAAATCTTGCCCTTATTAATAATCTTCGTAATATATTTTGATTTGGTAATGGAAGGCTCAAATATAATGAACTTTCTCAATGCTTCAAAATCACTATTTTCTGAAATTGATATCTTATACAGAGTTCTTAGTTTCTCTTCTTGTAAAAGCTTGGTAAAAATTGTTGCAAAGTTTATTTTCTTCCCATAGTACATATAACAGAACGTACAAAAGCTGTAAAAAGCGTGAGAAAGTTCTTCTGTTTCAATACTTGAATAAGGAGTCCTAATAATGTTTTTTTCTTCTACCATAAGCTAACTAAAATTTATTTAATTAGCCTTTTTTTATATCAACTATTACTAAACATTGTGAGTGTTTTAGTTATATTACTTTGATCACCTTGGTTCATTAAGGAGTCATCCTCACTTACTGTTAAAGTATGGTAATCTAACCTCATAATAGTAGTGCCATGGTTCTCACCGAAACGATTCTTCATCATACCCAGCTTAACACAGCCTAATTCTCTGTCTTCTTCGTCTTGAAATATACTAACAATAACGTCTGCCGTTGCAGCCAAGCCATAACTTTCAGATATTGTTTCAAGTCCAGGGTTCTTTACGTCAAAGCCCTGTCTATTTAACTGAGTAGCTGTAATAATAGGGCAACTAAACACATAACTCATAGCTCTTACCTGTTCTGTTGCATATTTTATACGTTCGTAACTATTATTACCAACAGTACTCTTTAAAAGGTTAACATAATCTAGTACAATTGCATCAATCTTAATGCCTTTGCTTTGAATGTTCTTAATAAAGCTTTGTACTTCGTGGGGAGTTACCGTACTAGGAGGAAACTCCTTAATTAATATCTTACAGTTAGGATTACCCTTAGCAATCTCATCAATTTGCTGTTTCAACGTTACGGTTTCTGTTTTTAACGTACGTAAAGGTATCTTAGTTATGTTAGATGATAATCTTTTTGCATAAATTAACTCGCTCATTTCTAATGATACGATTAAAACCGTTTTACCCTGTTTAGCAATGTTATTAGCTATGTTACCTAAGAAGATACTCTTACCTACATTAGTTTCACCTGCAAATATATACAATGCTCTACCGTTTTGTAAGAACCCACCGTCTAATTTATTGTCTAACCAACGCCAACCCGATGGAATAACAGGATGCTCAGTGGTTAAGTCATCAATCACAACGTCAATATCATTGAAAAGGTCTAAACCAATATCTCTTTTAAGGTTTATACCGCAACTCTTCTCAAATTTATCTAAAATGAACGCTGTATCTATCTTCCCAGCACCAACATCTTCAGCAACCTCTAACATCGTGTTATAAATTGCTCTTTCTTTAATGTACCTTTCAGTGCTTATGGTTAATTCATCTTCATTTAGGTTTTTATCTATGTTTGTAAAGTTTCTCAGTACAGTTTTGAACGCATCTCTTGTCTCATCTGAGTTTATATACGTTTTTAACTCAGTAACTGTTGGAATAGTATTGTGCTTAACGTAAAAAGCCTTAATCACTTCAAAAATCGTCTTAATATTCTTATCTTTGAAGTAATTTGGCTTAATATGATCTATAATACTAGTGAGATACTTCTCATCAGTTAAAGATTTATAGACAATTACGTTTTCGTACTCATCTAGATTGAGTTTTAATTCCATAGGTCTATTATACTATACTTCCGTTATACAGTCAAGGTCTTATTTTTGTATTTCTCGTACTTTTTTAAGAAATAAGCCTGTCCATCTAACCATTCTTTACTTTGCTCTCTCAAACCTGGTGAGTTATGTATGATTGGTATGTCAACCACGCCTACTTTTTGTTTAGCCAGGCTACAATCAAAGGAAAACACCAGGTCATAGTAATGGAACTTGCTTGGAATGTTCTCATCAAATGCAATATTAATAGGAAGTTTGTTCAAATTAATGCCCATAAACACGCCATCAATCATTAGTACCTGCTGATTAACGGAACCAAATGACGTGTAGCTATAGTTTTCCTCATTAGGTCCATGAGCTACGCACCCTCTTAAAGACTCACGAGTTCCCATTAAATGCCATAAAGCAGGCTCTTTCACCGTTAAGGAACACGTGCCCGCTACACCAAAAACCGTGTATTTTTCAGCACATTTTTCAATTTTTTGTAGGAACTCTGCACAATTTATATAAACATCATCATGAACCAGTACCAAAATATCTACCTTTTCATTTCTGCACTGTTTAAGCATTGCATTATATACCTTTGTAAGAGCTTCTTTATTCTCTCCTACAAAAATAATATCATCCTCTTTTACTGCTTGTGACTTATAAAGGAAAGTTTCCTTAAAAGTTTTTTTCTGTGACACTACTCCAAGTTTAATTTTTTTCATTTGTATTTTTCCCTGTCATCAAGTTCAGGCTTATTTTGTTCTGTCCACATTGCACCCATCACGTTCCACAACACTGCAGCTAAATGGTCTTCATCCTTTTCACCCATCCACCATTTTAGTAAATGACGCTGTGCACTGTCATAAAAAACGGAAGAAGTCATGCCATGTTTCCAATTATCAAACCCGTACTTTTCTCCCCCCTTGCGGTAATGGTCCATAAGACGTACAAATTCCTGAGTTGGTACCAAACTCATTCTTGGTTTACCAATATCTGTATCTCTTTGTGCTCCTGTATCAAATTGTCTTTTCATTTTTTAAAATACTTTCAATTGACTCTTCAAAATTTAAATCAAACGTGCCAAATTCATTTGCTCTTAAGTAGTACTGATGGTCAAATAAGCTATTATAGAAATGCACACCATCACTATTTTGTTCAGTATTGACAAAGTAGTTGTCACACTTATCTTTATAGTCTTTCAATGCTTTAAGTGTAAGCTTTTTAGCTATGCCTTGCTTTCTAAAAGCTTTACCCGTTACAATGTAGTATGTCTTCAACGTACCAGGTGCTTTTGTATTGACTGAAAATGCATGCAACCCAGCAATAATGTCCCCTACCATATAAACCTGGATAGGTTGAGTAACCCACCACAGTCTACTTTCCCAAACATACCCAAAAGTGTTAAGTATAAATGAGTCAGTGTTATCATAAACAAATTTCATCAAGTCCATTTTTTCATGAACTGTAGTTGGTTGTAAATATTTTATCATAATTCTAAAAACGGTGATTTTACTTTAAATGCGTCAACGGGCTTTGTACCTTTTTTACCAAACTTATACAAAATGCCTTCTTTTAGTTCTTCAAACCCTTCACCCTTTGCAGATGAAAAGCTATCTTTATCAAAGAATAAAGTACTGCCTTGTCTTGCAATATAAACATTATATGTCTTTGTATTGACAATCCATAAACCAAAAGTACCTTGTAAAAGCTCTAATACATAGCAAATCAAGTCTTGTTCTTTCTCTGTTGTATTAGCATCCTCAAACATATGTTCAAAATGAGTTAATAAAGCTGGTATAATACTTGAGTCAACTAGATTATCATGGGCTGGTAAGTAGTTTTCCTTTAATTGTTTAAAGTTTGTTAGCACTCCATTGTGAGCCACTATCCAATTATCTCTTATAAAAGGGTGGCAGTTATGCATTTTCCACTTTCTTTCACTAGAAGTGGGTGCTTGATTATGGCCTAAATAAATGAAGCCTTTAGGTAATTTGACTTTATTCCAGTCAAAGCTGCCTTCCGTCTTCTGCACATCATAATCTACACCATCACAGTAATAAACACCAGAAGCAAAGTTGCCTCTAACTTTATTAGCTTGATCTAGTACTTCAAACTTACTAGGATTAAATGCTCCGTATATTCCGCACATTATACGGTTATTATAACACAAAATTACCTAAAATCAATAAATATTATGTATGAATAAGCTATTTACCAGTAGTTGGGTACAAAACGTAGAACCATTAACTGAAGAACAATGGATGAGTAAAGTTATCCAAATTTTAAATGAAGCAGAAGGTGATGAGCCAAAAAGAAGAGGTAAAAAATCTGATCCTAGATATGGACGTTTAATGGG